>Ga0208379_1000843_pt1 | contig 12579 bp, 14 predicted proteins | sample CryBogCBE02Aug07_FD_184559 | JGI IMG/M metagenome (GOLD analysis project Ga0208379, IMG submission 184559) | Freshwater microbial communities from Crystal Bog, Wisconsin, USA - CBE02Aug07 (SPAdes) | ecosystem: Environmental > Aquatic > Freshwater > Lake | place: Crystal Bog, Wisconsin, USA... | reverse complement strand
TACAAGGCACGCGACCTTGAAGTGCTAATACTACTGGGTATTCAGCATTTATGCCACTGTTCATAACATAAGCAGGATTTGTACTTACTACACCGGCAATTCTGTTTGTGCCATCTTCAGCTATAGTAACTTCATTTATGCCACCAAACATTAAAACGGTACCTGGTTCATAATTGCTATCACTACTATAATATTCACCCAAGTCAGCGTATGTAGCTGTTAATTTACTACCTGAACTTAGACTCCAGTTACCAGTAATTGTACCTGCTGTTGTGTTTGCGCCTGTGCTTAACGTGGTTAATGCGCCTAATGTTGTAATATTGTTTTGTGTGGCTCCAGTTACTGTAGTAGCATTTGCCACAGTTCCTGAGACATTTGCTCCAGCAATACTGTTTGCTACGGTTGCGTACGCTACTGCTCCACTAACATTGGCACCTGCTACGCTATTGGCAGTAGTAGCATAGGCAACTGCTCCACTAACGTTTGCTCCTGCTACACTATTGGCAGTAGTAGCATAAGCTACAGCACCCGATACATTTGCTCCTGCTACGCTATTAGCAGTAGTAGCATAGGCAACTGCGCCAGTTACATTAGCACCTGTTAAACTGCTTAATGTTGAACCATTGCCGTAATGATTTCCTATTAAATTTGCGCCACTTATGTTGCCAGTAACTGTTAATGAACTTAGTGTGCCAACACTAGTGATATTAGGTTGGGCATTTGTGTAGACAGTACCAGCAACTAATGCGTTGGCAACTTGTCCACTTATATTAGCAGCAGCTACACTATTAGCTGTAGTAGCATAAGCTACCGAGCCACTTACATTAGCGCCTTGAATATTGCTTAAATTATTACCACTGCCAATAAAGAAATTAGCAGTAACAGCATTACCTAAACTAGCATTGCCACTTGTTATATTGCCAGTAACTGCTAGGCTGCTTAATGTACCTACACTTGTAATATTAGGCTGTGCTGCTGTTATTAAATTTCCTGATAATGTTGTAGCATATACGCTTGTAGTATTAACGCTGTTAGTAACATTAGCGTTTCCTGTAACAGTTAAGAGATAACCACTACCTGTGCTACCAAATACTAATTGTGATCCACCAACAAATCCACCATAGCCATCATTATATTGAACACTACCGGCTAATCCGTTTGCTGAGGCACTGCCGCCACTACCTGAATTAACTATAGCAGTTGCTATGCCTGTTTTTGATGTATAATTACCATTAAGTCCAACACCGTTGGCTGTTACTGTTAATCCTGTATCTGTGTAAAGTGTTACATTCCCATTAGTTGGAAAGTTACCATCAAGTTTAATATAAAATGTATGTCCATTTATGTTACTATTTGCGCCTGAATTAGAAATGGCAGCGCCTGTTATTGTTACAGGCTGTGAGTTTACATAGGGTGTAGTGTTCGCAACTGTCATAGTAATTATGTTGCCAGTTGTATTGTTTGTCAAACCTATTATGTTGGTATATAAAGTACCTTTGGGTGTCCAGCTTAAATTTCCTGTACCGTCAGTTTGAAGTACATAACCAATTGTGCCACCTTCAATTGATACATTACTTACAGTGCCTAAATTAATTTTACCGCCGCTAGCGGCGCCAGCATTGATCCAATTATTTCCATCATATGCTAGAACTTGTCCAACTACAGGACTGCTTATGTCTAAGTTGCCATTAGCGCCTACAAGTTGACTAAAACTTATATTCGAATATGAGGTTAATACTTCAATGTTTTCAACAGGGGTAGTTTTACCAATAAACAACTGTTTAGTATCAGTTGCGAACCCAAACTCTGCTTCGTTTAATTGAGGTAAGTCTACAAGATTACCTGATCTTTGTTGAATTTGCGAAATTTGTACAATTGCCATAGTTTTAATATACTCGTATTAAAACTATTTATGCTAATTCCTTACAGAAGCTTTGTATAATATTCTTCTAGTCTGACAAACCATTTATCAACGTATTTGTCAAATTCTACACCCTGAAGTACAAACTCTTGGTACACATTGTCAGCACTACACATAAAGATTACACCTTTACGTATATTGGTATTCCAGACTTTGTTGTGAGCACTAGCATATGCTGCTAATTGTAGAAAATAGTCCTCAATCCATTCACGTTTTTTTGGCTTGTTGGTCTGTTTATGGTCCATTATACATTCTACGTTATCGTGAATACCAACTAAGTCAGTAGTTCCTGCGTAAATGTCAGGATAATATAAACTAACTTCTGTGCCCCAGTATTCCTGACATTTGATTAATCCCTCAGATATAATTGTATGTGCCATTGTATGACTTTGTAAACTATATGGATTACTGCCAGGCTCACCTGTAATGCCTGTTTTGACATAGTTTTCTAACCATTTGTGCATACGTGTGCCGCGACCTGCAGCTTCAGTAGTAATTTGCTGTGCTTGTTTTTCACCTACACGTTTGCGCCATTCACGTAGTGCTTGTTTACTTTCTTCTGGTTTGGTAGCGTCTAATATTGTAGTGACACTGGGAACCCGTTCCCCAGTTGGGGTTACATAATGTCTTGAACCGTTTAGTGTTTCTCTTTTTAATTGATCGTAGGGATATTTGTTAGGATCATACATGTAAGTATAATATCAAATTTTATCAATAAAGTCAAATACTTATTTCATGGCCTTTTTAGCCATTTGTTTAACAACTTTCTTTTGATCTTCTGGAGCAGGAGGAGGACCATCTAGTGCTGGTTTATTTTTTTGTCCTTTAAATACAACTCTATCACCTTGAATATTTGTGATAAAGTTCTTAATTGGTTCTTGTTTAACCATTGAATATAAATCTTGTTTGCTTAGATTTATATTAAACTTTCTAAAGTAGTTTAATAGTTCGTCAACTGTCCAATCTTGTTTTACTTTTTTATTTTGAACATCAGTGGCAAGCTGACCCGTAACTGCTATAATTTGAGCAATTAAGGGTTCACCTTGACTCATCAATTCATTGAGTAACATTTTATCTTTTTTCGCGGCCTACTTTAGGCGTTGGCATTGCTTCTGGTTCTTCTGTTGGTTCGGGCATTGCTTCTGGCTCAGGCAACTCGCCAGCATCTGTTGGTATTTCACCTTCTGGTGGCATACCCATATCAGGTTCAGTTCCTTGAGCAAATGCGTCTGGGCTACCGCCTTGACCTGTAACACCATCTAATGCGCTTTGTAATACTGCTCTAGTTTGAACCAATGTTTGTTGTAAATTTGTTAATGCTTCTACGGCTGATTGGTTAAATTGTTGACTTTCATTTACGCCAATCTCATTCGTCATACTATCTGACAATGCAGGCAATTCTTTTACTAACATATCACTTACGTTTTCGAGCATTTTTTGAACGCTGTCAATCATATCTTGAGCAGCAAGAATTACTTGACTTTTTTCAACTTCAACGTTTTCAACAACAATGCGTGTTGATTTTACAGATGACATGTGTTCCAAAAGTGCTTCTTCCATGAATACTAATTTCATGTATGAAGGATTGCTTTGATTTTCATAGAAATTTTTAGCTTTTCTAAAATCTTGCTTAAGTTTTTGAACTTTATTAAGCATTACATTTGCTTGTTTTCTTGAAAGATTGCTTGGATCAAAATTATAATCAAAACTCTCTTTAAGAGCCTTTACCGCATGTTTGCCGTTGTCTAAATCTGTAAGTTTCATAAAATGTTCCGTTGTTAATGAAGTATTTATCAATTTTGTAAGGATTTTTTACTAATTAATTTTTCAAACTTTTTGTTTTGACGCATTTGACTTTGTATTATCAAGTCGTTTAGTTCTATAGTTTTAATAGCTTTCCTATGATTATTTTCTTGTAGTTTAGCCAAATAAATGCTTTTCTTATCGTCAACAGAGGTTTTAATTTTTTCTCTTAAAATATGGTTATTATTTTTAATATACTGTATTTCTTCATCTAAATTTTTAAGTCGAGTTGCCGATGATAATTCAAAAATATTATGATAAACACAATAACAAAGCGCCAATTTAATTGAGGAAAACACAGCATAGCTATCAGTACTTTTTACTTCAAATAACCCCTGTTTTTCAAGTATTGTATATTTGTTAAAAACAATATAACCACCATCACTTGTGTTTAAAATAAGAATGTCTTTTAGATCAGATTTTAACTCTTTTACTAAAAATTTGTTTAATTTATCTGGTTTGTTCATTGCTTACAAAATATATATTACGAAGTTCGGGTGTAGTATCCAAAAAGCTACTAACTTTTTCAAATTCTGTGCCACATTTAATCATGGGTACACCATCACAGTCACTATACAGTTTACCAAAACTGTCAAAATCATTATTAAAAACGCTAGGGTGTTGTATTATAAAATCAAACGTCCAAACGTTTACTTTGCTTTTACTAAATTTTTTATATAAAAATCCAAATTCTGTATTTTCAAAATATTTTTTATGAAATACAGGGGGCGCTACTAATTCGGGCTGACTACGTAAACTTATAGCTTGTATAATAGTATCTAAATTTGCTTGAGTGTTGCGTTTATATAACCAATCATCGTCTGTGTTATTAGGACGATTTCTGTTTAACACGTTTGTTTGTTTTACATCAAATAGTGTATAACAGGTAATTATATAACTCATACTGTATTTAACAGACATAAAAAACCCGAGAATAAATCTCGGGTCTTTTTATAGTTAAAATAAACTAACTATTATTCGTAATCAACGTATGTGTTGAATGTAGCAGCTTGTGTGCCACTTACGTTAGCATAACCAGTTGCTGTGTTTAAAGCAGCTACTAAGTTTGCTGGAGCTGTTAAGCTACCACTTGTTGAGTTGGTGTTGCTCCATGCGCCTGTTGGGTAAACAGCTAAACTGATGTTATCTTGTTGTGTGTTACCACCGCCGCCGGCGTTAACTTGATAAATCATAACTGTTGCTAATTGTTCAACTGTACGAATAACTGTTTGAGTTACTGTGCCGTTAGCTTGTACGTTTGCAACTACGAAGTTGAAAAAGTCTAATTTTGGACCTTGTGGTTGAACAACTGCGCCATTTGTGTTTGTGTTAACACCACTGTTTGTATACGCAGGATAGTCTAAGTGTAATACTGGTTGAAAGTCACCATTTGTACGTGTAAATTGTGCCATTTTTTTAATTCCTATATATGGTTGCTACCTACTGTAGCATGATAGTATTTATACAAGAAACAAAAAAATCAATGGTTTTGGCTATCTACCGGCTAAATTTTGGCGACTGAAACCCAATCTGTCAATGAATTTTAACCCCTGACTGACGAATCCTTCTTGAGTCTGATGTCCATTGTCTAAATATCCCTGAACTGGGCTTGAACTTGCTGCTGAGTTTAATTGTTGTACAATACTCATTTTTAGATTGTATATGCTAATCCATGTTTCAAATAATGCTTTTATGCCTGCTTTATTTTTATTTAAATAATCAGTTATTTTAGCTTTCATACTTGTAGTCATATTACGTGTTTCAATAAAGCTATAAAAATCATTAACTAAATTTTCAAGATTATTTGATATAATTTTTTTATTAATATAGACTGTAAACAAGTTTGAAAACGCATTTTTAGCTTGAGGCGCATTATTTAAAAAATTGTCAATAACACTAGCATTTTTTGACAATACTTTTTTAGCATTAGCTAATGCTTTAGTATCAATTTTAAGTTTTGGTATGTTTGGTAAAGCACTGGGAACAATAGCAACATTACTATTATTTTGTAATTGTCCTATAGTTCCATTTAATGATACTGCTTCATCAGTGGATTGAGCATAGGGGTCAATATATTGATGTACAGCAACACCTGCTATTTTCTTAGTCATTAGTTTACCGAGATCGCTACTTGGATCTACTGTATAGGTGATGCCATTGGGGTTAGCTTTGAATGAGTATAAACCCTCACTGTTTGGTGCTAATGGTTTATGAAATAATAAGTCGCCCCAATAGTATCCTTTAGTGCCTTTTGTTTCTCTTTCTAAACCAGGCCATATCTCACTAATTATACGTTCTAATTCACCGCGATTTACGCCTCTGGCTGCATCATATTTTACAAAATCTTGAGGGCTATAAATGTTACGGCCACTGCCATCTTTTTTATTAAACATGTGTTTATCCATGATACTAAATTTACCATTAGGACCACGACCGAATATAAGCGCAGGGTAACCGTCCCATTTAATGCTTATATTTTTAGGCTGTTTAATTGTTTTTTCTATAGCCGAAATTGCTTGTTGTGCGCCTTGACTACCATGAAGTAAAACTAAATCTTCAGGATGATCTAAGTGTCCTTTGCTTTCGACTAAACTTATACGGTCAATTTTATTGGATAAATCTCTTATTGATTCAGCAAGTCCTCTTTCTTTAGCATCTTTTGCCTTATTAAGTAATTGTGTTGTATTAGCATCAGCAACTTGTCCTTTTTTAACACCGCCTGCGCTATTTTGTGCTATCCAACCTTTTTCTGTTGGATAGTACACTACGTCAGCAAATTTTACAGCGTTGCTATTAGTTTGCGCTTGATCAGGTTGTGCTTGAGCAGTCGCAGTATCTGTGGATACCCATTCACCAGTGTTTGGATCTTTCTTAACTTTAGGTTTTGCTTGAGCAGGTACAGTTTGTGGAGGTACTCCTAAATCCAATTCGGTTTGTCCAGCTTGCGCAGCTGGTTCTATTGGAGGTTTTGTAATAAATCCACGTGTAGTTGATTTTCTTGTTGGTTGTGAGGCAGCAATTTTTGGCAAATCATATGCTATAGACCTTGTAATTTTGTCTGCTAGTTGTTTGAATCCATTAGAGGGATTAACGTTTTCCCCCTGTTTGGCAAACATTTGCGCAAGTTCAGTAAATGCTTTTTGATAGTAAGGTTGTAATTTTGTTTTTTCGTAATTACTCCAATTAGAATCTTCTTGCTCACTAGGAAATACTACTTCATTTAACCATCTATTCCATTCATCTTCATTTGTTGGCAGTTTACCATTTGCCTTATCACGATTAAATTCATCCATTATTTCTTTGTAATTTTCGGCATATGTTCTGTTATACCAATTTTGATTTATTTGAAATGGCTGAGTGGCACCTTTGAACATATCCTTAAAGGTATTTGGCAATCCCTGGTTTTGTCTATTTAATTCAATGCGTTGTGCGCGGTTAGCAGGTTGCTGTTTATACACATTGTAAAACTTTTTAATGTTGTCTAATGCGCCCTCGTTAACAATATCATTTATTTTCATCTTGTTTCCTTAATGATCTGTTAAACTTGGCGTTATCCTTATTTTTAATAGCATTAAGTAATTTTTTTTCTAAAATTTCAGCTTTTTCGTTACTGTAGTGCTTATTAATTAACTCAAGCAAGTTGATTGCGCTAGCAATAACATTGTTGGCGCGACTTTCTATAATATAATTAATATCACGATTATTACCAACTAATTCTAATTCTTCTAAAAGACTTCTTGTTTTCTTTTGCATAAGGATATCCTATTCTGTATTTATCGATTTTGAAGGTTTTCAGTTTGGCATTGTCTAGTCAATGATAGGATATCTTTTCTAGCCCCAGAAAATTGACTAGTAACAGGGCTAACTTCGTTATTTTTTGTAATTATACTAGTTGTTTTAATGTTTCCAAGTATTTCGTTAGGAGTAGATTGCGGCACGGTGCTATTGTCACTGTCTTCGTTAGGGTCGGTAATACGTAATGTTTCTACGTCAAACGCAAGTTCAATCTTCTGACCCACACCCGAACTACTACGAGTTTTCATTAATTGTAACTGATATTTTCCACTTTCCTTCATACTGCGACTAGTAAAAATACCAAACACGTTATCAGCAGTATTGATCTTACTGATACCACCACTAATATGACTATGATCAAACTCGATTTCTTCTACCGCAGCACGATTTAACTGACTTGCTGTTACAAATAATACATTTAGTTCTTTAGACAAATTACGCAATTCTTCACTAACATATTTGTCTTTGACAAACAAATCGCTGGGGCTTACTTTTACGCTGACTGGCATAATCAAGTCAAGATAGTCAACACATAAAAAGTCAACTTTTGTTCCAGTTTGTATTTGTAATTCTTTACAGTATGATCTTATATCGTTAACTGTACTTTGTGCTGGCATGTATTTGATACGAAACTTACCAGCTTTTTTACTTGCCATTTTAACTTTCATTTCAACATTATCAATTTCACGAAAGATATCACGACTACTTGTTTGTGTCATCATACTATCAATACGCATACTTGTTAACCCCTCACTTAATTCAAGTGTGATGTATGCGCCGTTAAGACCTTGCTGAACCCAGTTAACAGCTAGATTTTGTAAGAACAAACTTTTACCACTTCCACTGCCACCAGCAAAGATTTGTAGTTCGCCACGATTGAAACCGCCATATAGTTTTTTATCCATACTAGGCCAACCTGTACTAAGTTGCCCATTACTACTTTTTAATGCCAATAATCTAGCACGAGGATCAGCAAAGTAATCAGTACCCATGTCACGCTGTAAACTAATTTGTACAGCGTCTTTGATTAACTTCTCTACTGGATCATATTCGCCTTTTTCTAACAAGTCTGCCGATTTTAATATTGCTCTTTCTAATTCTTGTCTTTTAGTAAACGACTCAAATTCTTCTAAAAACCAATTACAATGTCCTTCATCAAGTTCTTCTATAAGTTCAAGAGTAATGCCAGTAGTTGCTTTAATTTGATTAAGTTCAGGCATTACATTATAATTTTTTGTATGGTCAACAATAAACTCTGCCACTGGTCTTAGTGTTCTTTCAAAGTTCTTTGGATTCATAATATTCATAACGCGGGTATACAACTCCGCATTAGTTACCATCATACGCAAAAATAATGTTTGTACTTCAACATTATAATCGTTTAGCAATTTCTTTTCTCCTCATTTGTATCTTAATTCTGCTTGTAGTTTGACTTTCTAATATACTTAACAATGTTGCTAGTTTGCCATATTTTATTACAGCATCATTGACATCTTTAATACCAATACCCCAGTTTGGCAAACTTACATTATATCCTAAACTCAATGCTCTTTCACATAGTGCTAAACCTGTTTTATCTTGATCTGGCACAACAATCACTGGTCTGTTTAGTGTACCAAGTAACTCTGCCTGCTCATTGCTTATGGTATCATGTAATACCGCACAGCCATTTATACTAATTGCGTCAAACACTCCTTCAACAACTATACAAAATCTATAATGTGGTTGTTGAAAATCCATACCAAATACAAATCCTGTTTGATGATGATTGATGTATTTGGGAGTATTACTATCTAAAAATCTACTGGTATATCCAACAATTTTATTTTTATAAGTAAAGGGTATAATGATCCTATTTTTATTACGTGCCATAGCAGTTGGCGTAATTAAAAAAGGATATTCGTCAATAGTTATGCCTCTTTTTTGAAGATAATCAACGTATACTTTGTGTTTACTATTATTTTTATCTAGTATTTCACTCTCTGGAATTTCAACAGTATCAAACTTAATTTTTGTACGTTTTTCTTTTTTACTAGTAAAGTCTAATAAGTCTTTATGTTGTAAACTTTCAAAGTTCCAACGACTTATTTGATCACTATCAATGCCAAGATATCTTAATAATAGTTTTGTATTTTTAGTTAGTGCCTTACCCAATGTAAAAGAACATTTAAAGTCACAATTAAAACAATGATAAGACCAATGATTTTGCCCATCAAAAATTATTCCGCCTCTGCTACGTCTATCGGGTTTGTGCCCACGATACTGACAGCATGGGGCATTAAAGCTATGCCAGCCCTTGCTTGTGTTTTTCTTTTTGCCAGGAATAAGACTTAATATCTCAAACATCTAGATATTATAACTTATTGAATTATATAAGTAAAGTTATCTGGCGTAGATATTGCTTACAATATTTGTACCATTTGCTACGTTGGCACCATTTGCTGTAAACGCCATACGCACATATGGATAATAACCTTCTAATACATATCCAATTGTATCGGTAATATTGCTATATGCGACATTGAATACTGGCGCCCAACTGTCGTTGCCTGTACAACTTGCTTCAATAGTTACATACCCATCATATTCATAATACTGTGTTTGAAGTGTCAAATATTGGTTGCCGTCTGTTTCAATTACACTGCTATAGAAAGTTGTAATTTCAGCCAAATCTGTATAAATGTCTGTAACATAGTCACGTATATTCGGGAACCCTTGTGATGTTGGGATGGTTACACTTAGTGAGGGTTGTACACTAGGCAATACAGCATTTACAATATATAAATCGCCACGACTAGCTGCTGATCCATCAATATAAACTGGTAAGTTTAATGACCCATCACTTGACGGAATACTTAGTGTATAATACCCTTGTTGTGCAGTGATTGGCACTAATGTGCTAGCTGAGATATTAAGTTGCATTATGCCATTTGCTGGAAATACAGGGGTAAGACTTTGTTGCCACAATATAACACTTCCAGTATTATCTATTGCTCTGAATGTGATTTCAAGGTTAGTGACATCTACAGGTTTTTGATCTTGATTCAAAAATTGAAATTGTAGTTGATTATCTACACCCTTGCTGACTTGTAATGGTTTTGAATAAACTGGCATAAATCTCCTTGGACTTGAACCTTGTAGTGTAACTACTATAGTACGCTGTGTATATAAGAACACAGCAGTTGTATATGGACCAGTAGCACTCACAAAATATCTCCTTTACTATATTTATTCACTTAATTTTTATATTGGGATAAAAAAGTCTAAATATATCACATAATGGTAGATAAAGATTTCTTTGCTAAATTGTCTGAAAATCACCCGTTCATAACGGTTTGTAGCCATGCGGGTCAAGATTATGTAGGAATTGTTCAAAATCGTGATGAGTTAATCACTACAATTTATGATTATGGAAGTATAGTAGACCCAGCAATTAAAGAAAAATTCTTAGAATTAGGCGACAATTGGTGGTGGGAAAGTAATAGAACTATCCCAATCAATCTATTTTTAAAAACTGAGTGGGATCCATTTAAAATATATCTTAGAACATTTGCTAATAAAAGTCTTATAATATTACATGGACCCGTAGTAAGTATTAGTGAAATTAACAAACGCCGTATTAAAAGACGTAGTATTACATTAGTAAAACGAATGCCCTAAAATCCCTGCTCTGTTAGTAGATTCATATGTACAATAACTAGATGAGCATATGCTATACTGTGACTACGTTTAAAAGTATAGCCATCATCATCTTTGTTCCATACAGTTTTAGCGACTTCTTTCCATGGTAAACCAATTAAATGTTTCTTTGCTGGGCGTATGATAGCTAAGAACATAGCTAGTCGTGGTATACTATTAATAGGTTCAGGCATTTTTTTGATGCTTTGATAATGATTATTTAAATGTATTAATTTTTCTACAAAAGCAAAATCATACAATTTGCTCCAATTTGGTTCACGCATTAACTCTACTAAATGAGTTTCATCACGAACACCTTCATAAACGTGTACATTCAAAAAGTCTAATTTAAAGTAGCCACGCTTTTCGGCTTCTTTATAGTCAATACTAGCCATATCAGTTGTTGGGTCAAAGGGTATATCTGTGACATATACGCCTGTACTATGTTTGCGTATTGGATTAACTTTACGCATACTAGCAGGAATATGTTTGATTTTGCTTAGTAATAAATCACGATTATCAAAGTCAATATCAATATCACTATCAATTCTCATTATGGCGTAATTAATCCTGATTTAATTAATTTCTTATAGGCTCTTTGCACAGTAAGTGCTTGATGCTCTGCGTCATCAAGTGCTGTATGTTTTGTAACATGCCCACCGTCTTTTAATTTAACACCGGCAATATCAAACAATGTTCTCGTATCTCGTACAGTATAGTATGGCCAGGGTACGGGATTAGTATAGTCTGAAAGTGCCTGACTCAGTGCTGTCTCACACGCAACAACGTCAAACGCTGCCCCGTTACTCCATACTGCTCTATGATTCCAACAAAATTTATATAACTTTTCCATACAGTCACGGAAGCTAGTACGCCCCTCTTCATTAAAGGCATTTTCCAATGCCTCAGGTTTTTGTTGGCTCCACCATACTATTGTATCATCACGAATTACTCTGTTATGTATTTCTGTTTGATCGTCTACTGTTGGCTTCAATAATAGTTTTTCTATTACGCCATTGCCTTTTGGATCAAATTTTACAACACCAATACTGAGTATAACACAATAAGGCGTTGTGTCTAGTGTTTCAAGGTCGATCATTATATCCATTGCTTGTCCATATGTTATCTATATTACGCACTTCATCTACAAGACTATTATCCAAATAATTTATTGCTAATGCGGTTCTAGTATTATTTGACTTATTACTCATACTACTATGTAATACTCTACAGTTATACATTAACACACTTCCCTGACTTAAGTCAAACTGTTTGGCATTTTCTTTAAACCAACGTGTGTATTTTCCACTATAACAATCTTTAATATCAAAGTCACGCTTTTGGCTATATGGAACAAGTCCAGTAACACCGTTTTCAATGGT
>Ga0208379_1000842_pt1 | contig 12593 bp, 13 predicted proteins | sample CryBogCBE02Aug07_FD_184559 | JGI IMG/M metagenome (GOLD analysis project Ga0208379, IMG submission 184559) | Freshwater microbial communities from Crystal Bog, Wisconsin, USA - CBE02Aug07 (SPAdes) | ecosystem: Environmental > Aquatic > Freshwater > Lake | place: Crystal Bog, Wisconsin, USA... | reverse complement strand
ACCTGTGAAATCTTTGTCTTGATATTCTACACCTAAGATACGTACATCAACAGGTAAGATTAACAATAAGTCTTCTAGATCTTTTTCTGTGTTGTAGACTACCATTTCATCTACATAGCGTGTTGCCGCTAGTTGTATCTGGCGTTCTACGATTGATTGTATTGGTGCATTCTTGCTTTCACGATCCCATTTGGCATTATTTTGTAAACCAGCGATTAGGTAATCACAGTGATTTTTAGCTTCGCTGAGCATGGCGATATGTCCAGCATGCAACATATCAAATTGACTGAAGGTGATACCTATCTTCAATCCTTTGTCTTTGAGTTCTCTGACTTTGTTGAAAATCATGCGTCTGGTTCTAGTTTAACTTGCAGTGGAAAACCGTTGTTACGGGCTAATTGTGTTACTTCTACACCTTTTTGTTCTGCCATCTCATAAGGCAATACAGCAGCGATACCTGATCCTTCTTCATGGATTTTTTGTGTAACTGTTTCAGCTGTTTCTGGTGTGTGATTGAATATAGTTACCAATGTTTCTACGACAAACTCCATGGTAGTAACATTATCATTGATATAGATCACTCTATACATTGGAGGTTCTTGTAAATCAAAGTTAGGGACAGGCTTAGTCCTTGTGACTGCTTTGGTACCCATAAATTCCTTTTCAATAATTGACATAATTTTAATTGATTAGCATGGGCGGCATTAGTACCGCCCTAGCTATTAGTATACTACTTCTGAAAGGTAATTGCAATCTTTTTTGGCTTAGCTGACTCTGGAATGATATGTTCCAAAGTAACAGTTAAGATACCATTTTTAACTGCGGCGCCTTTGACTTCAACGTTTTCTGCTAGAGCAAAAGTACGCACAAAGTCACGTCCAGCGATACCTTGATGTAGGTATTGTGCTTCAGTGACTGTCTTGTCAGTTTCACCGCGGATGATTAACTCACCGTTAACCAATTCAACATCTAATTCACTTTCTTCAAAGCCAGCCACAGCCACTTCAATCTTGTAGACTGTTTCACTTTCTTTGATGATGTTGTATGGTGGATAGTTGGTAGCGTTTAATGTGCCTGCTGTTCTAGCAAGTTCATCAAACATGCGATCAAATCCAACCGCAAATCTTTGTAGTTGCGGAATATCCAACGAATTTACATATACTTGTTTCATAGCTTATTCTCCTTTATTAAGCAAAAATAATGGAAGGACCCTTATTTGGCATCCTTCTTAACTTCAGTAAACTCAGCATCTACTACATCGCTGGGTTTCTCTGAATCTTGTGTAGCACCAGGTTGGACTTCAGCTTGTTTAGCCATTTCAGCCTGTTGCATAGCATCAAACAATGGTTTAGCTGGTTCAGCTAATGCTGAGATAGCTTCCATGATCTTGTCAGCATCATCAGTTTTCACAGCTTCTTCAAGTTCAGCTACTGCTTTCTTGATAGCTTCAATTTGTTCTGGTTGGATGCTGTCACCATGTTCTTTTAAATTTTTGTTGATACCGTGTATCTGTTCATCAGCACGATTCTTGGCATCTACCAAGTTACGAGCCTTAGTGTCAGCTTCTTTGTTGGCTTCAGCTTCTTGGATCATCTTTTCAATTTCTTCAGGAGTTAAACCTGAATTGGCTTTGATAGTGATCTTGTTTTCTTTGCCAGTGTTCTTATCGCGAGCTGATACTTTTAGTATACCATTGGCATCAATGTCCAAGGTAATTTCAATCGCTGGTATACCACGTGGAGCAGGAGCGATACCTTCTAGGTTAAATTCACCTAGTTTCTTGTTGTCCTTGATAAACTCACGTTCACCTTGTGCGATAGCTACAGTCACAGCAGGTTGGTTATCTTCCGCTGTTGAGAATGTTTGGCTGACTTTAGTTGGAATAGTTGTGTTCTTTTTAATCAACTTAGTCATAACACCACCAATGGTTTCAATACCTAGACTTAGTGGAGTTACGTCTAATAATAGCACGTCAGTTTTATCACCTGCTAGCACAGCACCTTGGATTGCCGCACCAACTGCTACTGCTTCGTCTGGATTAACGTCTTTGCGTGGTTCCTTGCCAAAAATCTCTTTAACTGATTCTTGTACCTTAGGCATGCGTGTTTGTCCACCTACTAGGATAACATCGTCAATGTCACTAGCTGATACACCTGCGTCTTTCAAACAGACACGGCATGGTTCGCTGGCACGACTGATTAAATCTTCTACCAATGCTTCAAACTTAGCACGTGTGATAGTTACATTCAAGTGTTTAGGACCTGTTGCATCTGCGGTGATGTAAGGTAAGTTTACAGCAGTTGAGTTTGAACTTGACAATTCAATTTTAGCTTTTTCTGCTGATTCTTTAAGACGTTGTAATGCTAGTACGTCTTTTGACAAGTCAACTCCTGACTCTTTTAAGAACTCATCAATCAGATAATTCATCAATCTTTGGTCAAAGTCTTCACCACCTAAGAATGTGTCACCGTTGGTAGCTAGTACTTCAAATTGTTTTTCGCCATCAACGTCTACTATTTCAATGATTGAGATATCAAATGTACCACCACCTAGATCGTATACAGCAACCTTTTTATCTTTCTTATCAGCTTTGTCCATACCAAATGCCAATGCTGCCGCTGTGGGTTCATTGATGATACGTAAGACTTCTAGTCCAGCGATCTGTCCTGCATCTTTAGTAGCTTGACGTTGGCTGTCGTTGAAATAAGCTGGTACGGTGATAACTGCTTGAGTAACTTCATGTCCAAGATAGTCTTCAGCTGTTTTCTTCATTTTACGCAAGACTTCAGCTGAAATCTGTGGGGGTGCTAATTCGTTGTCATCAATCTTGACCCATGCGTCACCATTTTTATTTTTAACAATCTGGTAAGGCATTAGGTCGATGTCTTTTTGTACTTCTTTCTCGTCAAACTTACGTCCAATGAGACGTTTAGCCGCATATACTGTTTTCTTTGGATTAGTTACTGCTTGACGTTTGGCTGGTGCGCCAACGATGATTTCATCGCCATAGGCAACGATACTAGGTGTAGTACGGGCACCTTCGTTATTTTCAATTACTTTGGGTTTGTTGTTTTCTAGGATAGCCACACAGCTATTTGTAGTTCCAAGATCTATGCCCAGAACTGGTGATTTTCTTGTCATATTATATCTCCTTTTAAGTAAGCAAGAATAAAAAGATAAAGCCCTAATTAGGCACTCTACCGTATGTTGGGAAGCCAAAGCCTCCTACTTCTACATCAGAATTATTCATTCTGTCGTCCTCCTTTAGCAAGTTTATCCGCCTGCAATTAAGTATAAATCAGCGGTTGTTATAAGTATTTATTTCTTTGTATTACAATTATATACTAATATAATTTTGGTGGTAGCTTTTGGCTAGCTACTTTCTTTTTCCAACGATTTTTAGCGGCACTGGCTTTTTTCTTACGAGTAGCTGTGGGTTTTTCGTAAAACTCACGATCTCGTAGATCCTGTAGCAGTCCACTGTCCATCATCTTCTTTTTGAACTTGCGCATGGCCTGTTCTACGTTATCATTCTTAACGTAAACAGTACTACCTTTCAATGGGTTTTCGTATGGCATTAATTTTTCCTAATTATAATAGTATATTATTTACCATATTATACATTAAATTCAGTTTGATTGTCAAGTGTTTTGAGCAGCAAACTGTTTAAAATAGTCCACACAGCTGGGCAACTCTAAACCCTCGCCATAACGGACCGCACTGGACGCTGATACTTGGCTAACACTGTTGATTAATACTGTATCAGCAGATTTGGTTATTTCATTCAACCATTCCAAATCATGTGTTTCTCCTGTATAGAAGTAAACATCAAAATTAAGTGGGCAGGACTGTAAGAAAATAGTTAGGACTTTGGTTTCCAATTCATATGGATCAACTAGGACTACAGTGTGACTTGTAGTGCTTTTTTCTAGCACAGTTGGATGCGTGATAAATCTACTTTCAGTTGGGTTTGTCATTGTTTAAGTACCTTGAAATTTGCTCTTGTTCAGTGGCGGACAACATGTCCACATCATACTCTCCACTGTCAATCTTATTGATTAGATGTTGTATATATGCATGATCGTAGGCAAAACTGTCAGTCTTGGTTTTGTCCACTTCAATCCACTTCTTTTCATTCCATTTGAACAGCTTGCTAGGCAACATGTCTACACGTAGGTATGTGTCACCTTTGGTAGGGTTCTTTGGAAACTCTGTACCAAACCCAGCATTGGTTGGATTGGCATCTGCTTCTGTGATGGCAAAGCTGGGTATGTTAATCTGGCGATGATTTATCAAAGGATCAGGATCAGCGTGTGCGTGTTCTTCTATTATTTCTGATTCTGGTTCTTCTTGTTTAAACTCTTCTTGCTTGGCTTTGTGATGATGGAAAAAAGTTCGTTGTTCTGGTCTTGGTTTTGGTTTAGGAGGTTCTGGGGGTAGTTCTTTGGCTATCTCAACTATGGCCTCAACAGCACGATCACGTTCTGCTTCAAGCTCAGCGATCTTGGCTTCACGTTCTTGTATCAGTAGAACAGCGTTGGCTAAGTCTTGTTCAGTTTGGGTTAAGGTAGTTTGTAGTTTTTGTTCTGCGGCAGTGTCACGTACGGGTTTTTCAACTATAACTTCTTTGACAACTTCTTTGACAACAGGAACTTCTTTAATTATTTCTTTAGGGGGTTGCGCAACAAGCTCACGAACTTTTTTTTTAGGTTTTCAGCGGTAGCTTTCACTGCCTCTAGTTCACGTTCTAGGAGTTTGTTTTTTGTTTCTGTTGGATTGTCTTCAACGGCGGCTGCCTGTTGATTTAGATTGTCCAAGAACTCTTCAGCTGACATGCCATTTGGATCTTCTACTATTGGGTTGGGTTCTTCTTTCTTAGGTTCTTCGTCCCACTCTGGCCATGCTTCAGTTTTTGGTTGCCAAACCTGTTGCCAACCTTCTTTCTTATTCTTGTCTTCTCTGTGCCAGGTAAATGTCTGATCCGCGGCTAAGATTAATACCAAGGCTAAAGGATCAAATACCAAGACTAGTAAGATGATGACCCATCTGACTGCTTTTTCTAAGACATTGGCATCTGGATTGTCACCATATAACAGTGCGGCGATATATTTGATTGGACCAACTTCTGCTTCTACTTTACGTGCTTCGCTGGCTACAGGTGCTCGTTGTTCTTGTAATTTAGTAATTTGATTTTGGCTGGTAGTGATATCATCTTGTATTCGTTTACGCTCACCAGCTTGATTACGACGGATCTGTACTGAACGCTCAGCACCCTTGTCATCTGTCGTCCTAGACAACTTCTCATCAACCTGTGCGTCCATCTGTTTCAATGCCTTACGGTCCGCATCAATATTGTCACGCAAGGTTTTGATCTTGTCATCAAATATCTGTACTTTGGCTGATACATCACCTGCTGGCACTGCTTGATCCAAGTGTGCTTTTGATAAGAATCCAAAGATTCCCATTGAGGTGATTAGCATTAATATAGCGATAGCTGGTACTAGATATAGTTTGAATTGGTATGGTGCACGATCCCAATACTTGTGTAGCCAAACAGTTGTGGCTATCTTACCTAATTCTAGGACACTGCCCATAATAACTATGGGCCAAAATGCCGCAGCGAATATGGCAGTCAAGCCAGCGATACTGTAGTAAGCAGCCGCTGAACTGATGGTTAATGCGATGAATAATAATATGTAACCAAATAGCATAGTAATTTATTTAGTGAGTTGTTCTAGCTATATTAGCATGAGATAATGATTTTGTCAAGATTTTTCAAATACTATTCGTAAATTTCCATCCATATAATCGTTATATCTTTCCAAAATTAGGTTATCTACAACTAATAGTTTTACAGGTAATTTAGTAATTATACTGTCACAGTACATAGATATTTCTTCAGTGGATGGTGAAGTTTTATCAAATATTTTTTGATAATCTTCTTTGGTAGTATAGTGTCCGCACATCCTAGCGATATTAAAACTCATATATCCACGTCCGCCTGGTTTAATAACACCAATAAACATCTGCATTAAATGTTCTAGATTAATCAATGATGAAAAAATCAAACCCCCAATAGTAAATGCCGATTCAAATGTATCTTTATTGCGTTCTACGAAATCTTCATTGAACAAATCAACTATGTCGGCAGATGGGTGTGACGGATCTATTCCGGAGATGTTAGGATAAAACTGTTTCCATATATTCATACCACAGCCAATATCAACGATCTTATCTGGATTGGTTTCTGCTAGGTGATCTATATAGTATAATGAACACAAGGTTAATCTTGGATAGTAGTAATATTCTCTCGGAGTAACTAAATGTCCTGTGAAATGTTTTCCATCATAGGTACGTTCATATGATAGTTTAAAGTTTGCTCTTTCTAATTCTTTAATTTTGTCATAGTATTTAGTCATTGGTAACTTATCAATAAATTGTTGCGGGTCATATCCGTTTACATTCATTGTCTTCTCCTGAACTTTTTTCCTGACCAAGTCTTGGGAATCTCTTTAACCTGTTCGATGAATGTTGGTATTTTATAAGCTTCGAGATGTAATTGGAGATATTTCCTTAAGGATGATTCGTCACCGTTAAAAACTATCATGGCATTTAATTTATCTATGTTATTCCTATTTTGTTTAACTGATACTAGGCAGTCTTCTACGCCAGGATATCGCATGATCACATCTTCTACTTCAATTATAGAAACTGCTAGTCCATTTATCTTTACTAATTCATCTACACGAGAAACATAAACAATATATCCATCTTGATTTATAAACGCCAGATCTTTGGTCTTAAACCATTCACCGTGGAATGATTCTCTAGTTTTTTGCCAATTGTTCCAATAAAAAGATGCTGTACATGGATGTTTGATATATATCTCTCCCACTTCGTCAATTCTGCAAATATTTCCTTGCGAGTTTTTGATTTCTATCACAACTCCATCGGGCAGTGAATTTATATGCCCTACTGATCTACGATCAAGACTGGGATTGTCAGAAAATATTTCACATGAAACTAAAGAACAACATTCTGATATTCCATAACATGCCCTTATAGGCACCCTAAATAGATTTTCAAATCTTGAAAATAATTCTGATGGAAGTCGTTGGCTACCACACCCAGCAAATTTTAATTTATTTTCTACAAGATCAATACTTGTCTTTAACATCATAGCTATGACACCTGGAGATGAAAAGAAATGCGTAACAGATTCACCGGTTATTATATTAAAAATCACGGAAGGTGTTAGTTTCTTTTTTGTTAATATTGCAGTTCCTCTATTAGCCAGTGATAGAGTCAACGTCATATTCAATCCAGCAACATGAGACATTTTAGAAGTACAGAACATTATAGTATCATGATCTATTTTTAAATATGGTGATGCCATATTGATGTAATTTACGAGATTCTGATGCCTGTGGCAAACAAATTTTGATTCACTGGTACTGCCTGATGTCGGTGTTGTTATGGCTATCTCATCAGGCGAAAATTCATAATACTCATCTAGTTCGGGACCCGATACCATTATATCATGGGGAGTTATTAACATAATATCATCGAACTTGTCTTCAGATATAATTGCGCGAGATTTAATAGAATTAATAGCATCAACTATCCTATGATGTAGCAACAATGGACTGGCTTGTATCGGTACCGCACCTATTTTAACACAGGCTAAATATGCCACCACCCATTCGATGCTGTCATGCATTGATATTATTATCCGATCTCCGGATCGTATATCTCGACTTTTTAAAGTATACGCGAACCGCCTGACATATTTTGCCAACTGATTGTAAGTAACGGTTTTTCCATCCTCAATCAGTGCAATCTTATCAGTCTGATAATTTATAATATATTCTGCGTAGTTAAGTATCATTTAAATTTTTTCAATACTCGGTCAGAATCAGTATAGATACAATCGTCTGGAATAGTGTGACGCTTAACAAGAGCATTGGTCCACACTGTGACATTTTTACCTACATTGATGTCTATATTTCTATCTAATTTAAAATCAAATCCCATGCGGGCACCAAGATAACTGTCATCACCGATGTTTATGTTACAGCCATTGCTGATAAATACCTTAGGTGCAACTTGTACATTTTTCCCCAGAGTTACATCGTGTGTTATGTGTGTCGCAGCTTCGATCTGGCAATAATCACCGATATGATTATTATCTGGTCCCACATAAGCTGATCCTTGTATTAATATCCCTTTACCAAAGGTAGTTCTAGAATATCGATGACTGGCATCTGACATACATACAGCATTCGGATGTATCAGATTCGTCACTCGAGCACCCGATTCTTCCAAGATCCTGATGCGTTCATTCCGTAGTTCTACCAGATTAGGACCTGATTTATATATATGTTGCCCAGAATGCCAGTTTGCTGGAAAGAATACACAGTCCTTAATCCAACTTTGTGCTTGATCATTGTCCTTGTCTAGTAGCCATCGCTCATCTCCGATGTAAGGGATCCCATTGAGATCACTTTTGTTTCCATAGTAATGATGATCGAGTATGCCCTTGATTCCCAACCCATTAAGATCAGCGATGATGGCCACGCTAGACATCATCCATCGACTACCAACAAATATTAACTGTGGCTTGACCATTAGAATAAAAATTCTACACCAATACCAATGTTAGTGCGATCTTTACCTACTATCCCACCAAGATCATTTGCTGTTGTCATATTAATAGCATTATCAGCAGTTTCTTTCAATACACGAGCCTGTAAAGTTAAATGTTTAGTCAATGAATAGTTTGCGCCTAGAACGTAACCTTTGACATTATCTGTGTCTCTCCAACCATAGCCTGCGGCTACATTAAATCGTGGAGTGATAACTTGGCTTACGTAGATACTATTGCCCTGACTTACCTTATCTTGGTATGTGTCATTGCTGTAGGTATACCAAACTTTAGTGCCTTCTATTACCTGATATGATGCTGTGAATAAATCAGTTTTATTTTCTTTAGCGTATCCTGTGGCAGTATATCCCTCTTGATAATGTGTGCCAGTTAGTCTTAGGTTAGGAATCATAGTGACCTCAGCTGAAAATGTCTGGGCATCACCACGACCTTGCACTTCACTAAAGCCATGTTCGTATCCAAGTTTGATACCATCGATAGGTTTGACCCAAGTAAATACCGCATTACTTAAACGTAATTTCTGACGTTGATGGATTTCACCAATCATTGAACCTTCTAGGTCACGTAGTGGAGCATTTGAACGTAGATTTTCCCAAACTGCATGAGCGTTATGCCCAAATGTTACACCCCAGTTATCGTCGATAAATCCTGCTGTTGACTGTTGATTACCGATACGTGTCGTGCGTTCACTTGGTGTACCAGTCGCATAGTTTGAATTTGGTGCATCAGAATAAAAATCTGATACTAGATCCAATTGGAACTTTAATCCTGGGTCAATATCATTCAATGGCTCAACTGCTTTGAAACCAATAACGCTGATGAAGTTAGTTAGCTTGACTCCGGGTTTGTTGTCTGTTGGCCCTCCAGTCACGTTATCTGTTTCTACGTATTCATGTAATACGCCCCAGAAAGACGTATCAACTGCCAGGGCCTGTGTCGATGCAGTGGTTAGTAATGCCGCCGCGATTAAACTGTAAATCTTTTTCATCTGTTATCTCCTATTTTAAATATGTTTTCAAATTATCATCGATCCATGTGTTCCATCGATCGATGTCACTTTGATCAAGATTAGTGTTGCGGATATTAACATAACCTAACTTGGTCAATGAGTCTGTATAGTCTTTTGACTGTGCTGTTTTAGTGATTTCACTGCGCACTGCTGGATCACCTGATTTGATAGCCATCAGCCATCTAATCTTATAATCAGGCATAGCTAATCTAAATTTCTTACCTACATAGTTTTCTGCTTTGGGATTAGTAGTGTATGGACACTCTAACTTACCGGCAGCAACTTGTGGATCTGCCGCAGTGGTGATGATCATACCATAGTCCACATCTTCATTTAGGATAGATGTGATGACCTGATCTGATGACTGTACCGGCACAGCTATCATACTCATACCATTTTGGATATTGTAATCGTTGGCAATACCCATCAATGGCAATACGCTGGCTCCAGCGATAGTAAATCTTTCTCTGAGGATATCTTTCTTATTACCAGGTTTACGGCATAGGTGGAAATAGTTATCAGCGACATAGACTATGTCACTAGGTGCGAACTTAGGCGTACAATCAATACCATGTTTTTTCTGTGTCATAGAGTTAGTGCTGGATAGTAGATATACCACGTCTGTATTATCTTTGAGATAATCCATGCTGGCTGCACAGTCTTTTTGCGAAATAAAGGTATAAGGCGTCTTTAATTGTTTAGCAAAATTCTGTGCATGCACCACTGATGGTCCTACTTGCGGCACACCTATGTACATGACCTTGATTTTTTCATCAGCTGATGCTGTTGAGATCGCTCCCACTAGCAAGGCAAATGCTGTTACTAACATACTTGCAAACTTCATTTGTTTCTCCTTAATAAAAATTGATACGATAGAAATTAAATATCGTCCATGCGAACACGTCACCCAGGATAAAGCCAAATACTAAAGGCAATGCTGAGATACGTTTTTTCAACATCCACATGCCTAATCCGGTTAACATGGCCATGAATATGAGATATCTGGGCATGTACACTGGATTGAACTGCGTGTCAATATTGATCAGATATACTACCAACAATAGGTATATCCAACTTAGTTTTCCATAGGCCAGTTCCATGAGTCGTTCATAGAATCCAAGGAATCTCTGTGCTAACACGTGATAAAGCAAGGTATAGATGCCAACTATGATAAAGCAGAATTCAATGATACTGACTCCGTTGAATATAGATCCATTGGTTAAATCATTTGGCATGATGAAAAATTTAGTGTGCATGATATCTGACACTATCATTTCGCTGAGCGTGATAGGCAACCCTATAAACAGGAATGGTAATAGTGAAGTAACTGCGGCACTATTATTAGCCGCTTCTGAACTGATGATTCTCTTTTTAATGTCATCTTTGTTCTGTGCGTTATAGGTAAACACGCTGGCTAGGATAGTGCTAGGGCCAGGAATGAATCCGATCAAAGAACCCAACCACGTACCACGTAGCATGGATTTAATGTCTAATTTAGACTGTGTTTTTTGTTTATCTAATCTAAGATCCATAGGATCTTTTTCTATAGGAGCGAATGTTTCTTGTAGGAATTCAGGTATAATCATCACCCCCAGGATCAAAGAAAACACAGTGATATCTGAGGTATAGGTCTGCATGTCAAAGACCCAATTTGGCAGTGTCTGGTTTGATTTCTCTGAAAAGAATAATCCAACAGCAAATAACCCAGCTGATATCAGTCGATGTTTAGTAAAATAAATCAATGTAACGGCCAGTATCGACAGCACTGTGAGTTTAGTATTGATATTGGTTAATTTTATTAAATGTTCGCTTAGACCAAAGTAAAATACCAACAGTAACAGCGATAGGCTAATCAATGATCCAATAGTTGATCCCCAGGCAGTTTGTCTGACGAGATCATAACGATCATTCATAGTGAGTTTATTCAGATCTTCAATGAATACTATACTGCTGGCTTCTCCGGGTACTTTCAATAATATCGCGGCCACACTGCCAAAATATTGGCTACCTATCTGGCAAGCTAGCCAAAAGGTCAGGATCTGTTCCACAGTCATATCCTGTATGAATGGAAACAGTATCAAGGGGCCAACATAAGCTGGTAATCCTGGTAATAACCCAACAAGGATACCGGTCACGAGACCTAAAACTAAAATTATTGCGAGTTCTAGCATCTTTATAGTGTAACAAAATTAGTAAAGGAATGCTAGTATTTTGGTTAAGAGAATACTAGCATTCAGTTGCTAGTAACTCTCGAGGAGTACTCACGGACGGCGTTCTACGTGTTTACAGTAGTAAAAGGGTTGCTACCCTAGGCGTCGATTTGAATCCGACGTCACTTGACAGTGGCGTTGCAAAGTTATTTAGTCCTAGAAAAGAAAAGCAAGACTTTTGGTTAAACGTAGCTTGATGAAACGTAGGTATTTGCCAATGTACCATCTACGCAGGTATAGACTAACTGTACTGCTTGGTTATTTTTAGTACCGCCTGCACCACTAGCTAACGTAAGTTTCTGTGTGGTACTGTTATTAACAACGTTTACACCATAGGTAATTGTATATGCTGTAACAAATTGCACCCAAACATTAATAGTAGCGCCTGCTACAAAGTTCTGCGGTTGGAATGTGATAGCACCACTGGGTTGATACACATGGACGATGCTGTCTGTGTTGAAGTTTAAGTTGATAGTACCACTGCCACCATTGACAGTTCTTAAGCCGCCATCATTGATGACCACACGTGGAGTGGTGATAACACCATTGCTGTTGATCGCTAGATTAGATGCCGTGACGTTACCAGTGATAGTAGCATTACCGTTAATAGCGGTATCAGTCTTGATGGTTGCCAAGCTAGATGTCAATACCGCCACATTGGCGATATTGCTAGAACTGTTGCCGTTTGGTGTCACCCAAAATTCAATGC
>Ga0208379_1000841_pt1 | contig 12627 bp, 10 predicted proteins | sample CryBogCBE02Aug07_FD_184559 | JGI IMG/M metagenome (GOLD analysis project Ga0208379, IMG submission 184559) | Freshwater microbial communities from Crystal Bog, Wisconsin, USA - CBE02Aug07 (SPAdes) | ecosystem: Environmental > Aquatic > Freshwater > Lake | place: Crystal Bog, Wisconsin, USA... | reverse complement strand
TCCGTTTGGTTTGTTCATCCAGGTATGCAAAGTTAAAGCCGCTGTGACTTGAGGTTGTATTTAGTTCATCACTCATTGTGATCGACCTCGCTGGCTTTTTGTCTCAAACGCCGTACCAGTTCCAATTCAGATTGAAAATCGACGTAATGTGGAAGTTTTAAGTGTTGCACAAAACCGGAAGATTCAAGGCTGTCGCTGTGGGAGAGCACAAACTCTTCCATTTGAGCGGGGGACTCAATGCTTTCTCCAAGCTCTTTAGCTCTGAGTGAGCGGTCAACCAAGCTCATGGCCATGGCCTTTCTTTCTTGGTGACCAAATACCAGTCCGTAACCTCTTGTGAATTGGGGTGGAATATCCTTACTGCCTGCAAATTGATTGATCATTTGGCACTCTGTGACTTCAATCTCGCCAATGTCGATGCAAAAATCAAGTTCATCGGGTTTGATCACAACGTTTACAAATCCAAACCGAATCTCTGCAGCAAACGGATGTGTGTGGCCATATCCCCTTTGTGTGGAATAGGCCATACCCAATAAAAACCCCTCATCCGATCGAACCAAGTTTTGCAATCGAGTGGGCCTGTCAGCTGGAAAATGAATGGGTTCTCGAGTGATGTCCTTGGGGTCAGGGTCCCCTTCAAGAGGCAAATCGCTTTCGAGTAAATTTTCTTGGTCGAATACAGCAAGGATGCTTTCCATTGCCTCGGCGTTGTCTTGTGAGAGTTCCAACTGCTCGGGCTGATGCTTATCCAAAAGGGAGAAATCAAGCAAGCGCTGCGTGTAGTCGTAAGTGGCCCCTAGAACTTGTCCACCTGGCAAGTCTTTGAAGGTGGCAGAGATTCTTCTTTGAATTCTCATGCCATGCGTGTCGATCGGCAAAGAGTAGCCCATGCGCGAGAGTGTGGTGCGGTATGCTCTGAGCAAGAAGCAAGCCTCCAATAAGTCCCCTGAGGCTTGTTTGATGGCCAAACTTGCAAGCATTGGATCGTACAAAGCGCCTTCGTTCATGACCTTTGCGACAGCCAAGCGCAATTGTTGTTCGATTTGATTGGTCTGCAGCTCAGGAACTGAAGAGTCTCCCCTTCGAACATCCCCCAACAGTTGAACACTGTTGTGAATGGCTTTTTCGCCTCCTTTGACGGCTACATACATGCTTCTTCTCCGATTCGAGTCGAACGAGGTAAAGAAACGATGTGAGTGGGTGAGCAAAAAATCACGTCAACACCGCAGGGAAATAAGGGGCGAATGGTTTTTCTCTCGATCCAAAAGTCCTCCTTGAGCCCCAACACTTCCAAATGAAGCTCCCCATAGATACCAGGTCCGAACCAAGGGTTGTAAGGGTTTGAATTTGCGTCGATCTTGAAACCTTCGACGTCAATGATCAAAGTGGTCGATGCTTCAGGAAATTCAGCACTACCAAGGGCGCATTTTTGAAGAGCGGGTAAATGTGCTGATTGTTGTACCCAAATGTAGTCGGCTTGCTCAGGACTGTTGAGGAATGTACAACCTGTATGAAATTTTAAAAAGTTTCTCAAAGCACTGTCGTGGTCAACACCAGGCAAATGAAGTGAACTTCCTGTATCCATCAGTGCCAATAGAAGTGAGGTTCCAACTTTGCCTGGATCAGCCTCATAAGATTTAACCCTCGGGTTGATCTCAAAGGGCAAGCCGGGTCTGGAAAATGAGCTAAGCACTTGACGAAAGATGATTTGACTCTCGCGCTCAGTGTTTTCAAAGCCAGGGAAGATGTCGGTTAGATTCATGCTCATGGTCGATTCAATCAGGCCGTGGCTGCATTGTTTTCACGCGCAACAGTGAAAAAATCCACTTTGGTGGCTTGCACTTTGCGATTTGCAAGCTCATGATCGAGTTTGATTTTTGCTTCGATAGGTTCTATGAGAGTTTGAACCAAAGCCAAATGGTGATGCTCATGCTGAAGCAATGCATCAAAAATGGCTGCCAATTTCGTTTGTCTCTCACTTCCACCTCTGATGTAGGCAACACCAACGTAGGTTTGAGGTTTTCCATCGATTTTTTCTTCAAATGTCAGCTTAATGGTCATTCGCGAGACTGTGACCTCTCCAACATTGAACCGTTGGCCAGTTGAGCCCGTTCTGGCTTGCACCATGTAGGAGACTGTTTCAAAGGGTTTTAATTCTTCCCAATGAAGATGTGTGTAAGATTCGAATGCTTGTTCCAAGACACTCAAGGGTGCTCGAGCCAGTAACCCCATCCAATGAGGTCTGTCGATCTTCGTTAAACCGTTTTTTTCTACCATTTTCTCAATATAACTGCTAAAAATGACATTTGCGTTAAGGTTGAATGTCCTTACAGTAAAAAGAGTTTGATCACATCACAACATGAAGCGCTACGCAATTTATTACGCTCCCCAGATCGACACTCCTTGGTGGAGAACTTGGTCAGAATGGCTTGGCAGGGACGCAAGCTCAGGAAAAGCTTTGAGTCGACCCATTTTGGATGGAATTGATGATGCAGCAATGACAACTTTACTGAAGGATCCGGCACGCTACGGTCTTCATGCAACGATCAAAGCCCCCTTTAAATTGGCGAGAGATCACGAAGTAGAGGGGCTTAAAACTAAGTTAAGACAATTGTGCTTGGCACAAAGTGCTTTCGAGCTGAAATTAAAGCTTGAAAAAATGAAAGATTTTTTTGCCCTAACGCCCTTGAATAAAAGCCCTCGCGTTGATCAAGTCGCAAGTGAAGTCGTCAAGCAATTGGATGAATTCAGGATGCCTTTGAGTGATTCTGAAATTGAGAAGCGGCGACTCAATGGACTGAGCGCTTTGGAGGATCAAATGCTCTTGCAATGGGGATATCCATACGTAATGGACTGCTTTCAGTTTCACATTTCACTGACCGGTCGCTTGGATCAATTCGACTTCAACTCACAAGGATTGATTCAAGAAGCACTAAAAATTCGGCTTGAGTCCCTCACTCAAGTTCCTTTGATCGTTGACTCCTTGTGCTTGTTTGAAGAGCCTGAAGTTGGCGCTGATTTCGTCATCCTTGATCGATTTCCCTTTGGAGCATTTTAATGAGTGATGCCAGACTGCTTTATGTTGTTGGACCTTCTGGCGCTGGCAAAGACAGTCTGATTCAACGGCTTAAAGCAGTGAGCCTTGAAAATGGATCCATTTATTTTGTCAATCGATATGTCGACAGGCCAAGTCATGAATCTACACCTCAGGACATTTACATGTCCTGTGCTGATTTTCAAAAAGCCTTGGATAACAAGGAGCTTGCAATGCATTGGATAGCCAATCAGCATCAATATGGAATTTCCCATGCTGAAATGGCTCAGACTAAACTCCACCCAATATCTGTCATCAATGGATCTAGGGGATATGTTGCGCAGCTGATCAAGGAGTTTCCGTCGGTTGAGATCATCCATATTACCGCCAGCGAAGCCGTCATCAAGGAACGATTGATCGGTCGAAAAAGAGAGGATTCAATACAAATTGACCAAAGGTTAAAGCGCTCCAAGGGACTTATTGGCATGAGCCAGTTTTTTAGTAAAGAAATACGAAACGATTCCTCCTTAGAGGCGGCGTTTGATCAATTGCTTGAATACATCAAGTATAAAGTATAGAAATTTTTACCATTTGATGTCTATTGGGTGACGATCAGATGTCTGGTTGTCGCCACTTTGCTACGTTGAAGTTTTATTTTTACCTCACATGTGGTTTTCCCTATGTTGTCACGAAAGTTAAATTGCTTGTCTTTACATTCTTCTTGTCAGACAACGTTTAACTTTAGATGTAAATTCAATGAAAAACTGCAAATCCAACTCTATTTCATCTCAATTGGGTCAATTGACTCTTGTGGCCTCTGCCGTCGTCATGTTGTGTGCTACTCAAAGCACTTGGGCTCAAGAGAGCAAAGACGATAACCAAGCCACGAGCACTGTATTTCAAACCGTTGAGATCAACACCAAGCGTGTGAAGTCAACCACAGCTTTATCCGCCCAAGACATTCAAGCCCCTTTGGCCGGAAGCAACCCCATCAAATCTTTGGAGTTTTTGCCAGGTGTGAGCTATCAAACTGCGGATCCATGGGGCAATAATGAGCAAAACGCTTCATTGTTTGTTCATGGTTTCAGCACTCAGCAATTGGGCTACACCTTGGATGGTGTTCCCTTGGGCGATCAACAATATGGAAACTGGAATGGTCTGTCACCCCAGCGTGCCATCACAAGCGAGAACGTAAACCGTGCAGTTTTGTCAACGGGAGCAGGTGACTTGGGCACGGCATCTGCCAGTAATTTGGGCGGAACGATTGAAATGTTCAGCTCCAACCCAAGGGCGAAAAAAGGCGCTTCCTTTGAGCAGACCTTGGGCAGTTATGAGACCTCACGCACTTTCTTGCGCTATGACACAGGTGTCTTTAACGAAGACAGCTCAGCATATGTTTCTTTCTTGAATCAAAAAGCCAAAGCTTGGGATTTCCCTGGTTATCAAGGCGGTCAACAAATCAATGCCAAGTTCGTCAAATCTTTTGGTGCAGACCGTTTGACTGCATTTTTCGATTATGACCAAAAAATTGAACCCAATGAGGATTCAATCACACGCAAAGCTGGCGAAGCCTATTTGCCCTACACAAGACCATTTGTTTATCCAAATTTGAGCGCTTACGAGTCATATTTGAATCCAACAACAGGTGCAACGCCTGCTGCTCAAGCAGACAACTATAGCAACTATTACAGTGCTGCTCAAAGAAGGGACTACCTCACCTATTTGAAATACGATGCCCAGTTGAATGACAACACCAAATTCAGCAACATGTTTTACCTGCACAAAGACAATGGTGCTGGTTTGGTTGCTGGTCCCATTGGAGTTGCAGGATTGCCTGGTTTGTTTGGCGTTTACTATCCTGGACAGAACTTGAACCAAGTCTTTGGTGGTGCGAACATCGCTTTGCGCACAACTGAGTACCAAATCAATCGCCCTGGATTCATCAGCAAAATTGACGCTGAGATGGGTGACCACAAGGTTCAAGCCGGTTGGTGGTTCGAGCAAAATCAATCTACGCAGGCTCGTAACTGGTATCCCTTCACTTTGGCAAACCCTGGTACACCTTACCAAATCCCAAGTGGAAATCCCAACTTCACTCAATATTCCTTTTACGGAAAAACCATTGAGTCTCAATTTCATTTGCAAGACTCATGGGAAGTCCGTCCAGATTTGACCCTACAAGCTGGTTTCAAATCTAGTTCACAAAATGCAACGGGTTATTTCCCTGTTCAACAAAAAGCTGGATCCATCAGTGGTGGCTTCCCCGCTTTGCCTGTTGGAAGCATCAACACATCTAAGCCATTCTTGCCCCAGTTGGGAGCAGTGTGGTCGTTGAATGCGCAAGATGAGTTGTTTGCCAATGTGCAACAAAACGTCAGGCAATTCATCAATTATGGTGCTGGTGGCCTGTCGCCTTGGAGCTTGAGCAGTCAAGCAGCGTTTGATCTCTTCAAGAACACGGTCACACCCGAGACCTCTACAACGTTTGAGATGGGATATCGTGGAAGTCGCAAGTTCAATGGTGACTTCTTAACTGCTGTTGACGGTCAAGTCAATCTCTACCATGTTGACTTTAAGAATCGTTTGCTTGCAATCACTTCAACACCCACAGTTAACACCATCAACCCAGGTAACCCCATTTTGGCCAACGTGGGTGGTGTGACGACCAATGGTATTGACATTGGTGGTACCTTGCATTTCGGAAAGCACTATTCCTTCTACAATGCTTTGTCATTCAATCATTCAACTTACAACGACAATTACGCAACAGGCGCAACGGGTGGCGTCATCAACACCGCTGGTATGCAAGTACCAGGAAGTCCTCAAGTGTTGGAGAAATTCGTTTTCACCGCACAATTTGGCGACACAGAGACTCAGCTCTTGGGCGATTATGTGGGCAAGCGTTATGCAACGTACACCAACGACACTTATGTAGATCCCTACCTGTTGCTGTCGCTTAACGTGACTCGCAAGATGCCAGAGTTCAATGGTGCCTTCCTCAATGATTCAAAACTTCGTTTGACAGTGACCAATTTGGCAAATGTGACGGGTGACTTGAACGTTGTGGCTTCTGCTCCTAGTAACACCACTGGTGGATATGCAACTTATCCGATTCCCCCACGCATGTTCTTCCTGAGCTTCTCAGGTTCGTTCTGAACATTGGAGAATCAAAGTTGAGTATTTCAAAAAGAGAATTTTTGACCTATGCTGCTTTGTCTGGACTGGCTGCGGCCAGCTCCAGCGGTATGGCTAAAAATATTTTGCAAAAAGATTCAAAGGTTCCTCGTTTGAGTGCACGCATTGAGTTGTTTGCCCACCGTGGTGCAAGCGCTTTGAGGCCTGAGCACACCCTGGCTGCTTATACATTGGCCATGCATCAAGGCGCAGATTACATCGAGCCCGATTTGGTTTGCACCAAAGATGGAGTTCTGGTTGCGCGTCACGAAAACAACCTCACTGAGACAACCGATGTTTCCAAGCGAGGTGAGTTTGCGTCCAAGAAAACCACCAAAACCATCGATGGTGTGACCCAGCAAGGTTGGTTCGTAGAGGACTTCACCTTGTCTGAGCTCAAGCAGCTAAGAGCAGTTGAGCGTTTGCCCATGGTTCGTGTTGCCAATACCGCATATGATGGTTTCTATCAAATTCCCACATTGGAGGAAATCATCGAGTTGGTTGCTGCTGAATCAGCCGCCACAGGTCGTGTGATTGGCTTGGTGCCTGAGTTGAAACACTCTAGTTACCATTCAAGCATTGGATTGCCTGTGGAGGAGAGGTTGATCAACGTGCTCGACTCCCATGCTTACTCTCGAAGTGCGCCTTTGGAGATTCAGTCTTTTGAGGTGAGTAACCTGAAGGTGCTCAGAAGTCTTTTGGGGCGTCGTGACAATTTGAGAATCATGCAGTTGGTGGATGCTCCAACTTCCAGACCTGGAGACATGATCGCAGCTGGCGCGTCCACCACCTATGCCGATTTGGTGACTCCACAAGGTCTTAAAGCCATCTCTCAATATGCCGATGTCGTGGCACCCAATACTCGCATGGTGATTCCTTTGGGCGCAGATCAGCGATTGGCCAAACCCACCCGTTTGGTAGCCGATGCCCACGAAGCTGGACTTTTGGTGCACACATGGACGTTCCGTCCCGAGAATCGATTTTTAGCAGCAGAGTTTAGAAGCAATGCTGGTGAAAACGCAAGGCACGACAAGGGTTCACTTGCAGAAATACAAACTTACCTAGCCGCTGGTATAGATGGCTTTTTCAGCGACGACAGTGCATTAGGCTCAAAGGCAATCAAAGAATTCACAAGATCATAAATTTTTTGTTTGACTTTGATTTGGGCAACCGATTGATTCAATGGGTTGCCCATTTTCATTTGGCAGTATTGTGATGATTCGATGACGATTTTTCATTTCTTGAGTCTGGCTTTTCAACAATTAATTTATCAATGTAATATTATTTTCACAAAATATTTTTACATTTATCCGTGGTCTTTAACTAAACATCAAAACATGAAAAAAATCATTAAAAATTCCTTTCAATTGAAAGCAATCCCATTCCTCATCGTGTTGGCTTTTGCGCCAACATGTGGTTTCTCTCAGGTTTCTGCCACGGGTTCAAGCAGCGAATCAAATGCATCTTCGGATGGAGTTGCTTTGGATGCCGTTGTTGTAACTGGAACAGCAGAGAAAAAGACAAAAGCTCAAACCAGTTATTCCATCACAACCATCAACAATGATGCGATGCGTTTGCAAGGAGCCACTTCGGTGACGGAGTCCTTGAAGTCAGTTCCAGGTTTTTGGGTTGAAGCTTCTGGTGGTGTTGCCTCAGGAAACATCAGAGCGCGAGGAGTTCCTGTTGATGGTTTTGGATCTGTTCAGTTGCTCGAAGATGGACTCCCCGTTCAGCACGATCCGGCTTTGGGTTATTTGAATGCAGATCAAGTTTTTAGATTGGATGAAACTGTCGATAGGATTGAAGTGGTCCGTGGAGGACCGTCAACTGTCTTTTACTCAAATGCGCCAGCTGGAGCCATCAACTACATTTCCAGAGACGTCTCTTCCACTCCCTACGGTGTATCCAAGACCACCATCAGCAATCACGGTGAGCGTCGTGAAGACCTTTGGTACTCCACACCATTGGCCAATGATTACAGTCTTGGAATCGGAGGTTTTTACAGAGTCGATCCAGGCGTTAGAAATCCAGGATTCAATGCCAATCAAGGTGGGCAATTCAGAGTCAAACTTGCCAAGGAAATCGACAATGGTCGTGTGAGTGTAGATTTCAAGCACATCGATGACAAAGTTGAGCTGTATCTTGGCGTACCTATGAAAATATCAGGCGGCTCCTTGGTGGCAGTACCCGGTTTTGACATCAATTACGGTACCTTGGCTGGGCCACAAACTGCTCATGTGAACATGGTCACTGCCAATGGTTCTCCATACAATTTTGACAATACTTTGGGAACAGACGTCAAGCGCGATCAATTGACATTCATTTTTGAACGCGATCTAGATCAAGACTGGTTTGTGAAGGATGCATTCCGCTACAACTCAACTCAAACCACCAGAAACGGTGTTTTTCCAAATTCTTTGACCAGTACATCAAGTTTGCTTTCATCTTCAAGCGCGCTTCTCAAGTATGTACCGTCCGCCACTTCTTTGGGCGTGAATTATGCGGGTACGAATACACCTTATGTGGGTAATGGCTTGATTGTGAGTGCAGGTTTGCGTGGAATCACCATGCCCTTGGATGAAGTCATGAATGATTTGCATTTCACCAAGAAATTGAATGTTGGTGGGCAAATCCACAATATCACCCTTGGTGACTACATGGCCTCTTTTCAACAAGGCTTTCAAAGGTATTCTTCCGTTGCTTTGGTGGGGGCACAAAACCAAGCTCCCTTGCTCAACATTGTGGGCTTGAATGCGAACGGTAATGTGGTTGGATCTGTTACAGACAATGGAATTTACACCTATGGCTACGAATGGGCCAATGCCCACGGTCAGTCCTTTACCAATGCCATGTATTTGAATGATGACTGGAAGTTGAATGACAAATGGTCCATTGAGGGTGGTTTGAGATCTGAGCGAGTCACGGTTCAAGGATGGAACGAAGCTTCAACTAAAGTCAACCAAGGAACTTTCGCCACTTCCCAGATGTTGACTGGAAGTGGTGTCATTGGCAATTACAACCAAACGTTCAACAAAACGGGTTGGTCCTTGGGTACCAATTACCAAATGGACAAGAGTTCTGGTGTCTTTGCACGCTACTCTGAAGCATTCAGGTTGCCAAACTTGAGCAACTACATCACTTCTCCAAGTCCCGCCACACAGCCTCCAATACAGACCATGGAATTGGCAGAAATGGGCTATAAGTTCACTTCTGAAAAATTGGATTTGTTCCCAACTTTGTTCTGGACCAAATACAACAATGTTGCCATCACCAACTACGTTTTCTCATTGAACAACACCACTGCAACTCCTCAGTATCTTTATGCTGACACAAAGACTTTGGGCTTGGAGTTGGACGGTGCATATCGCTTCAACAAAATGTTTGACATTGGGTTTGTGGTCACATCAGAAGATCCAAAATATGGTAATTTGATGTACACAACCAGCGCCAATCAAGTCTTGAACTACCAAGGCAACCAATTGATTCGTGTTCCTCGCTTAGACTACAGAATCATGCCTGGTTTTAATTTGCTCAATAATGATTTGAGAATTCAAATTGCGTACGAGTATGTTGGTCAGCGTTTTGTTGATACAGCAAATTCCGTGATTCTGCCTTCTTATCAAGTGACCAATCTTGGAGCCAGGTATCAGTACGACAAGAAAACACAAGTTTTCTTGAACATTGATAATGTCTTTAATTCGGCTGGTTTGACCGAAGGAAATCCACGTGCGGGTGAAGTTCAAAGCGCCGATGCTGGTGCCAACGCCTTTATCGCTCGTCCTCTGATGGGACGAAGCATCAGGGCTTCGCTCAAATACGACTTTTAAGATTTTCTTCCTTTCAAATTTCTCCTTGGCGCGAATTCATTCGCGCCTTTTTTTTATTCAAATTGAAGATGCTCATGAAACTCAAGTCTTTTTTGGTTTTTCAGCTCTTGCTTCTTGCCGTTGTGGCGTTCGCTCAAGCTCGATCACCCGATGTGATCTTGGTCAAGGATTTGAGTCATCAAGATCACCAAACTTATCAGCGCATGCCGTTCATGGTTCCTCAAGGTGTTGAGCGTTTGACGTTTGAGACTTTTTACAGTGGCAAAGAACAAAAGACGGTTGTTGATTTTGGCTTGATCGATGCTAAGGGCAACATAGTGGGTTGGAGTGGTGGAAATAAGAAAAATTGGACACTCAGTTCTGTTGATGCAACACCGTCTTATTCACCAACCACCATTGTTCCTGGTGAGTGGAGTGTTTTGCTTGGTATACCCAACATTCGGGAAGGGGTTGCTTCTAGAGTTGAAGTCAAGGTCTATTTCTCCAAAGCCCTTGATCAACTGGAGCCCATAGAAAAAGCTGAGCAAACCGCGCACAAATGGTACAGAGGTGACCTTCACATGCACACAGCACACAGCGATGGCACGTGTACCAACGCAAGCCACACTGCCGAGGTGCCTTGTCCTGTGTTTCGGATTGCTGAGAAGGCCATGGCAGAAAAGCTTGACTTCATTTCCATCACTGACCACAACACGATCTCACAGGCTAATTCCATTCGAGAGTTGCAACCCTATTTCAGCACTCTTTTGATGATTCCCTCCAGAGAGCTCACCTCTTTTTATGGTCATGCCAATTTATTGGGGTATTTTGGTTCATTTGACTTCAGAGCCGTTGATCGCTCCAAGGCTTGGGGTGATGAGGTGCGAAAACTTAAGTCAAATTATTTTCTCTCCATCAATCATCCCAATTTCCCCTCGGGTGAGCAATGCATGGGTTGTGGGTGGACCTTCGGTCAATCTGTCATCGAATCAGGGCAAATCAAGGGGGTTGAGGTCGCCAATGGGGACGACGTTGGATCTGCGTTTTCAGGCATTGACTTTTGGTTAAGACAATTGGACCTTGGGTATCGACTGACTGCAGTTGCGGGAAGTGACAATCACCACGTTGATCAGCCTGAAAAGAGTCACGGGTACTTGGGTCGACCCATCAATGTGGTTTATTCAAAAGCGCTTACAGCTCAGGATTTGACCGATGCGTTGATAGCAGGGCATGTGTACATTGATTTTGCTCATCAATTGGACAACAAGCCTAAAAGAGAAGTTACTTTGAAGGCCAAAGTTCAGGAAAAAGAATACATGATGGGAGACAGTGTTCACACTGGCCAAGCTGAAGGTCCTGTTCAAATTCAACTCACCCTCAAACATGCTCAGGGTTACTGGGTCAGACTTCACAAAAGTCAAAACTTGTCCATCGGCAGCGAATTCGGACTTGTTTCGGATGACTCATTTGATCAAAAGTTCAATTTTTTGCCGCCGGTGGGAAAAAGTTGGCTTTATTTGGAATTGGTCGATTCAAACGGGAAATTGAGTTTGATGACCAATCCCATTTATTTCGACAAGGACTGAGTCATTCCTTTGGTTTTTTGAACTCTAGATGGTCAAGCTAGGAGGCTCAGTTCAAAAGCTTAATTTGAATGTGTATTGGTGAATACAAAGGGCAAATGTGCGGAATGATCCGTTCCCACCAATGTGACAGTCCCAGTGGATGTGCTCGGATTGGTTGCCACCACCAGCGTTCCCTCAAGTGGACTTAACACATGAGAAGCGGGCGGGGTATGAGTAACGGTGTGCTCGCTGGTATAACCTTGAATGACCACTCCAGGTGGAGGAGTCCAGTGCGTATTCGCGGGCAAATTCGCTGGCACCGCCCAAGTTGTGCTTGTGCTGGTGCCTTGCGTCAAAGTGACTTGGGATGCTGGTTTTGTTTTAGGTGTTGCGGAGCTCATCTCAATTTCCCTTGAAATTCAATTCCATGGATTATAAGGATTTGAGGGGCATTTTGAGACTTTCTCAGTCGCTGCTCAAGTTTGGGTGGGTGAAGACTTGACCATGCCCTGCATTTGGACTTCAAGAGGTGATGTTGATGAAATTTCCTGAGGAGGGCATGTTTTCCAAGTTTTGACTCAAGGCGGATAAAAAGCTGCTCATGGAGGCTGTTTGTGGGTTCCCTCCCAGTGCGCTCACCATGTTTTGAAAACTCTCGCTCAGCGCGCTTAGCGCTGGAGTTGCGACAGCGCTTGGAGATGCAATGGGTTCATTGCTGGTTTGTAAAGACGCTGAATTGATCTCGGCTTGGGCTTGTGCTTGCGGGTTAGATGAAGCGTTTTCGCCATTTGTGTTGGCACTTTCTGTAACGCTGGCCAACGTACTCAAGAGGCCACTGATTGGGTTTGAACCAGAGTTTGCTGTGGCTTGAGATGCATTTGAAGAGGTGCTTTTGCCCGCGCCATGCCCCCCACCTTGATGGTGCCCAGAGGCTTTTGTACCCGTTTTTGCTCTGGAACTTGCGTAAGCCTCTGCCATCACAGTGCTTTCGCTCTGAGTTGTGTTGGTTTGATTAGAGCTTTCTGGAGAGCTTGATCTTTGTTGCACG
>Ga0208379_1000839_pt1 | contig 12661 bp, 23 predicted proteins | sample CryBogCBE02Aug07_FD_184559 | JGI IMG/M metagenome (GOLD analysis project Ga0208379, IMG submission 184559) | Freshwater microbial communities from Crystal Bog, Wisconsin, USA - CBE02Aug07 (SPAdes) | ecosystem: Environmental > Aquatic > Freshwater > Lake | place: Crystal Bog, Wisconsin, USA... | reverse complement strand
TCGCCTTCATAACACGATTGGCATGCAAATGCCCATGTATTGAGCAGCCAAACCTACCAAGGCTTGCTTCATGAACAGGAATATGACTTAAAATAAGTCCATTCATCACATGGTAGGCCCGTAATTCACGGAAGTAAGTTCTATATTCGTCATCAGGAAAGATGTCGTGGTTGCCACGGATCAAGACCTTGTCACCGTTTAACCGACTCAGGGTTTTCATGGCCCGTCGATTGATCACAACATCACCTAAAAAATATATTTTGTCGTTTGGCTTAACACGCTCGTTATAGACTTTAACAAGATGTTCGTCCATTTCTTCAGCGGTGTCCCACGGCCGTAACTTTGTTACGCCGTCATTACGCATAAAACGACAAATTCCTTGATGCCCAAAATGGGGATCTGAATAAAGAAAAACTGAAGGCATTTTAATCTCTCCTAAATGATGAACTGAAATCTACAGGCCGAACGTAATTGCATGTATTTTAATTTTATTGGTTAACGCATATTCGATGATATCTATTACAGAATCAACAGCTAGCTTATTACCGTTTAGATTAGCAACACGCGGTGTGTCAGTTAATCCGGGCTTGAGATTTATAATAAAAGGTTTGATATAAATTCGGTCAGTCGCGTAATCATCTAAGGCTCTTTTGGCATTGGAATATGGATTAGACTCTGATATATATCTAGATGAAATATTTAAAACGATTTTATCTTTACCGTTCCACACATCAACGATGCTTTTTAACATTTCAAACTGCGCAGTTGGAACAGGATCAAAATAAGCATTGTTGATAAACATGTCAGCATCAGCAGACAACGCTATTATTTTTTTACGATCATCTTCTTTTGATATATCATACCCATTTGTTCTCGACACACCTATACATTCGTGATTTTGAGAAAAATGATTATAGCAAGCTAACCCTATTCCGCGAGTGTGCCCAGTGATGATTATTTTCATTCAAGCCTTAAGCCAAAAGACTTGTCATGCTGGCTTAGATAATAAGTGGATATTTTAAACATAGCGCGAGCATGTTCTATGTCTACAGGTACAACCACTGACTCGCCTGCTTGCAATTGTCTAAGACGTTCATTGTCTTCTAAGGACTGGGCTTCTAAACGCTCGTAATCTCGAGCCATTTCCATTAATTCAATTTCGCTGTATATCATAGATGATTCCTTGTGTGGAAGGCAGGGTCGGATTTGAACCGACGGTTTTCGAGATTTGCAATCCCGTGCATTGGGCCACTCTGCCACCTGCCCTTAAATAAAATGGTGCGCTGACTGTGAATTGAACACAGACTCGACCGATTATGAGTCGGTTGCTTTACCATTAAGCTATCAGCGCAAAATCTTTACCTTATATTCTTGACGTAACTAAAATCAAGCTCGCCCTTTTGGAATTCTAGCAAAGCAGTGACTGGCGTGTGTAAATGTTCGTGATGATCACTGTGGCGGTTAGCTCGGCTGATTTCTCTAGCGCGAGTAGCGGCCATGATTACCAACATAAATCTATTACCACCAGCATTTTCTACACATTTATCTGTGTCAATTTCTGCTACGCGACTTGATTGCTTGATCATTGTTTGTTCCTAAAAATGTATTATATGTTATATTTTGATTAAAGTCAATTAAAATGGTAATAATTTTTTGGTGCGCAGGGCGGGATTCGAACCCGCAATGTTTCTAATGTGCGAGATTTTAAGTCTCGTGCGTTTCACCAATTTCGCCACCTGCGCATTTTTTCTTTCTTCCAGGTTTATTAGTAAATTTAATCATTTTACAAAAGCCTGAAAATAATAAGTTGTCGGTACCAAACTGTACCAATTTCTTATTACACTAACTCCTCCTTGCGGCTGCCATCCTTCTGATAACAGTACAGCCACTTGCCGATGAAATTCATCAAAAGTAGCATTAATAACTTGATACTGTGTTATCATAATTTATTATAACGCAAATCTTGTACTAATGCCTAACTTTTCGGCAAACAATGTACTGGTTACGCAGTTCGATAAACCAAATGATACCCAAATTGTGTTTGTACAGGATATACCAATGTACCAACATCGTGATCAAATGCCGCATCCTCAAATGGCTTGACCATTTGTCCACGACCAAACTCGCCTAAGTCACCACCATTTTGTCCGCTGGGGCATTTACTGTGAGCTTTTGCTAGCTCTGTGAAATCTGCTCCACCTTTGATTTTTTCACCTAAGTCAACAGCTTCTGTGAGTGTTGGTACTAAAATATGACTGGCTCTTACTTTTGTGTTCATTTCTTTTTCCTTGTTAAAAATTTTATCCCAATTGTCGTTGAATGTTTTACGATCAACACTAAATGGTCTTGCGTTACTGCCTTTTGACATGATTAAATTCCTCAAACTTGGTTGCAGTGCCCACGAATCGAACGTGACTCTTCCTTGGCTTATGAGACCTAGTGTGACTACCAGCCACCCGCCTGCTTCAAATAGTATATTATGCTCCACGATTAGGAATCGAACCTAACTTGCTTTCGCACAGATTAACAGTCTGCTACCACACCTTGCGGTTCTCGTGGAGCATAATACACTCTTTATATTATATATTTTTTTAATTTTTGTCAATATATTTTGGTTGGGGATGAGAATTACGATATCTCGACCTCCACGGTGTAAGCATGGCGTTCTTCCTCTGAACTAATCCCCAAATATTTAACTGGAGCGTTTATCCGAATTCGAATCGGAACCTCAGCCTTGGCAAGGCCGGATGCTAACCGTTAAACACCATAAACGCACAAATTATTTATTCAGTTGCCACACCAGCTGAGCCAGTGATGGCATAATTTGCCTTGCCATTACCGCGATCTGCTTTGGGTGTTCTTACAAGTTGTTCTGACGCTAACTGAGCATCAATCATTGCTCTGCGCCAAACTCCGCGCTGGTGAGCATCTAAGATAGTTGCCAACGCACGTTTGGTATTTTTACTAATTTTAAAACTTTTTCCTGGCTTTAACATGTTATTCCTTTGTTGTTAATCTTGGTGGAGAGTGTGGGAGTCGAACCCACTCGACGGCTCATCACCATCGTCGGATTAGCAATCCGATGCCTTACCATCCGGCCCACTCTCCGTATGCTTCTATTATAACTGTTATTGTATTTAATGTCAACCCTGATTGTTAAAAAATTTTGTTAATAAAACGATTAACCTTTACATGTTATTTTTATATATTTTCGTACGAAAAGGTTGACGGAAAAATAGAATGACTTATATACTGTAAAACACTACAACAATATGTAAAGAATAATATTACTATACGTCAGTATTACTAGTACTTCTTTCTTGCCTATTAATAGGTATTATTTTTTAAGTAATAGTATAGGAGTATTATATGAGTTTAAATCAACTTCGCTTAACAACTAAAAGGCATCCGGTTCTTTATCTTTGTCCTTTTGAGTACACACAATTCGATAAATTTCTTAAAGCTGAGTCTTACATTGAAGATGCTCCGTGGTCGCTAACTAGAGTATCTGACTGGAAAAATCTAACTGCTGAAATTGTCAACGTTCGTCCTGACTTAATAGTATGCCACGTATCTACGATACTGTCTGAATTTACCACAATCGCAGAATCTATATCAATGCTAGAAACCTTGATTAAATTTACCATAACTGATAGAAAAGTTCCTATTGCTGTAAGCATAACCAAAGATACTAAAATTCAAACTATAAAAGAACTACAAAAAAATCCAGTAGTAGGTATAGTACCAACAGTGATAGACTTTGGTTTAGAAGAAACTCGCGAAGCTGGTCGAGCTTTGCTTAATGGATATACCTACTGGCCTCGGCACATACTAGAAAAATTACCCGGGTCAACTAAAACGGTAGTTAAGAATACAATCAAACTAACAGCACGTCAAGCAGAAATTGCTGACTTAATAATAAAACGCGGCTTGTCAAACAAGCGTATTGCCAAGGTATTAAACATAACCGAAAGTACAGTAAAGATTCATGTTAGTGCTATACTGAAGTCATACGGTGTTCGCAATAGAACACAATTAGTAGTAATGTCAAATCAATAATATTTTATAAATAGCCACGTCTTTTTAATAAAGTAGGATTAACGTTTTCACTATACTACCGAAGCACGCCTACTACTATAGTAGACTCAAAATGTAACTTTTTCCTTTTAAGTATTTGTATGTTAGGATAGAAATGGGTTCTAAACTAACATGTGGGGTAATTCCCAAAACTTCTAAGGAAAATAAAATGGCTGACATTACAAGTCTGACAGTAGACCCTTTCTTTGCTTTAACTGGACAAGTTAATGATGTAAAGACAAAGGTATCTGATAGTATATTTGAAAACTACAAATTGGCAGTGGCTCAAACCAATGACATTAACAATCGTGCTATGCAAGTCGCATTACATGATTCGACGGCATTGGCCGATTTGAAACAAGCTGTTGCTGATGGTACTTTACAAACCATGCTAGCTGCCGCTCGTACTGATGCCGCAGTTGGTGCCACAGCAATGCAAACTCAACGTGAAATCATGAATCAAGGAGAAATAACAAGAAACTTGATTAATGGTCTCAATACGCAAAACTTAAACACAGCACTTATCAATACAAATACAGCTTTAACAGGTGTAAATGGATTGTACGGTGGTTTAGGTATTGCTTATGGCGGTGCTGTCGCTGCCTACCAAAGTGCTAACCAAACCAGTGCTATCAACGCATTGAACAGTGCCATTGCTACACAAGGTATGGTTACTGTAGGTGCTGGTGCTACTGGTGGAACTCAAACTGCTACACCAACTTCAGTACGCTAAACAACTCTAGGAGGATCACAAAATGTATAGATCCATCTTAGGTTACAGGACTTGGTACCCACGAGGATATTTAGGAGCAGGCATAGGTTACCCCTATTATGGCTTACTGGCATATCCTTACTGTGCTTATCCTGGATATGGCTGTTATGGATACGGATATAATTATCCATATCCTTATTATGGCTAATAGTTAGATCGGTGGGCCAGTTCACGAGATTGGCTCACTTTTTTTGTAAAGGAAAAAAATATGTACGCAGGATATTTATATCCATATTATAGAAGTCCTTATGTATATGGTTACCCAAGTTTTATACCATACGGTTATAATAACTTTTATGGTTCGTCTAACGTCATTGGTAGCGCGATTGCTAATCAAAGTATGAATACCATAGGCGCCGGAGCAATTGGTGGAATACAAGTTGCCACCCCAACAGTAATTTAACAAGGAATCAAATGTACAAGCAAGTAAAACATCAGATAGTAGAAGAGCATTTTGCTCATCCTTATGCTATCGAAATAAAAAAACATGTGGATAAAATCACACCCAAGCCTAAAGGCATGGAATATGCTACCGCGGCAGAAACCCCGATGGCTCACACCTTCAAAACAAAAATGCAAATGGATTGGGCTACATTATTTTGGAGAATACGTCATTTGATAGAAAGCATTGACAGTGGAAACAGCGATATTTCTGTAGTCGAAGCGCAGATATTACAAGATATCACTAAGATAGATGGATTATTCATACCATATTATGATTGGTCAAGTTCTTCTAACTTTAAAAATTATCTTAGGACTATTGTACAATCCTTAGGTAATGAACTCAAGGCAATTAAAGCCGGTAAAGATTATGCCGAACTGGACACCAAAACCACAGACGCAATTGGTGTTTTCTCTCAATATTTAAGTGACATCAACCCCGACAACTGGCCTGCTGCCGCTGTTACTGATATATGGACTCAAGCCAAAAATTCTTGGATAGCACAATTAAAAGCTCGCATGGCAAAAGATTGGTCTACTGATATGAATTTGATTAATCAACTGCATACCTTATTAATAAACGGTACACAAACTCAACCAAGTTTTGCTGATATCTTTGCCAGTGGCATTGTACATCAGTTCCCAGCCCAATTTTCTTAAGTAGGAAATAAAATGTATACAAAAATATCACACAATATTGTAGAAGAGCATTACGGAGAAGTAATGGGTGCCGGTACTCAGTCAGTTAACCCACATGCTAACCCAATGATTAAAAAGAAACCAACATCTGGTTATTTAATAGTCCATGACGGATCTTTGTCTATACACGATGAATTACCACAATATGTATTGAATGAAGATACTATGTTGTTCCGCATGGATGCTAGAACTGCTTGGACCAAATGGGCTTGGAGTTTAATTAATTATTCTATTGCGCTAAACGCAAATTTATCTACAACACCACAGGTACTTGCCAGACTGTCTAAAAATGCGGTTGCGCTAGGTGACTTTATTGTTCCTTATTATGGTCCAACGGCCGGAACCTTGCTTGCTGATAGTTTAATTGCCATTGGTAATGTTGGAGTTGAGTACGTTAAAGCAGTAAAAACTGGCAGCGATACCACTGACATTGAAGCTAAATGGGTTCCGCTCATCACTGACTTAGCAAAAACACTAAACGGATTAAATCCTGAAAATTGGCCTGAAACACTATTGGTAGATATTTTTACCAATGTAGTCAACGCATGGAAAAATCAATTAGCCGCTCAAGCTACCAATGATACTGTGGCAAGCGAAATTGCCGTTGATTATATTAACAAATTAGTAGCCACTGGTGTTAAAGATCATGTTAGTAATGGCTATGCTAGTTTAGCTGATGTATTCAGTCGCGGAATTATTGCGCAGTATCCTAGTATGTTCCAAGGTTAATCATGATGGGAATAATCAGCGTTTCTTACAATGAAAAAAACATAGAAGAATCTAGTTTAGAAGCTCATGTGGCTTTGTGCGCTCACCGTCATCAATCTTTGGAAAAAAAGATTGATAATTTGATTGAACAAAGCAAGGACAATAAAAAACTAATCCTAAGCACAGCATTAACCATAGCTATAGGAGCAGCCAGCGGGTTAATCGGCCTTATTACATACATGGCCGATAAATTTATTAAATGACATAGTTTAATATCATGATCGATGATCAAGAAAACAAAAAAAGACTTGACCTACTTAAAGTAGCTAGACAATTGTTGATACAAGATTATCTGGCCAAACGTGATGTTGATCAAAAACAATGGATGATTGATAATGAAATGACATGGCGAAGTACAGGAAAATTGCTACCTTATCCTACTTCGCCAATTTATCCATCAGAAGCAGAAGTAGTAGCACGAGCTTTAGAGCTGTATAATTTAACTACGCCAACGCAGCCAGTGGTTACACAGCCAGTGGCAGAGGCTGTTAGTTCTCCTACTAATGTAATCGTCGATAAGTTAGCAGAAGCATATAATAAACCAGTTGCTCCTTTGGTTGACACTGTGGTAAGTACTCCCTGGAAAACTTATTTAACACCATCAGATCAAGACAAAATATTGGATAACAAAACTAATGAACTTACTACTAGACCCACAATGGATGATATCGGAATCACTGCCACTGATAGCACTAGTGGTGATAGTGATAATAGTGAAGAACCAGAAATTGAGGCAATGGTTCCACATCAAGCGCCGCTACCGACGACGGAAAAAGTAGAAGCCGAGCCAGTTGACGATGTCAGTGAATTTACACCTCCTGCGGAAAAAGTAGAAGCTGAGCCAGTTGACTTAAAAAAACAACTACAAGCCAATGATTCAAAACATCAGCTTTTACGCAACGTGCTGTCAAGTTGGTTAGATAGAAATAAGGACAAATAACATGTTTAATAATTTAGGATTAGTGGCAGGAAGGTTTAGAATTTATCGCAGACCCATATTAAGGAGATTGCCTGCCTCGCCTATAATAGAACAAGGTGGATCTGGTAGCGATATATTTTACAATAATATTGTTGTAACCAATTCTAAACCTAGCCCAGTTCCGGTTACTGAAGTTACTACACCAACATACACCGCATTGAGCAGTGATTACTTTTTATGTGTAGATCGCGCAGGAACAGTAGTTATAACGTTACCAACAGGCATACTAGGCACAGTTTACATTGTTAAAGACTGTTCCGGTAATGCGTTTATTCATCCAATCACCATACAAGCCACAGGGGTTCAAACGGTAGATGGCGGGGTCGCTGTGATCAACACCAACTATGGAAGTTTAACATTTGTATTCAACGGTGTAGAATGGAGTATTGTATAATGTCTTATAAAGAACCATTAGCATGGTATAATACCAGTGCTAACGCAGAATTGCTGGCAGTACCAGCACAAGTAGGTCCTATAAGACCTGCAAGCCCTAGTGTCAGAGTGACATTATTACAAGTATAACGATAATAAAGGAGATATTCATGTCATATACTAATAACCCAACCTCAATTCTTGCAGGATCAGGTATCACAGTTACCCCTACTTCAGGTGTAGGTGCAGAAGTCATTACAATCAGTTCTAGTGGTGTACCGTCACTAGCAGTTCGTATCGCAGTAGCAACACCAGTAACAGTAAGTGCAATTACAGATGATGTAATCAGTGTACAAGTACCTGGTCCAGTTCCTGTAACAGTTAATTTACCAGCTGGCGTAGCAGGTGCAACATTCACTATTAAAGATGGTTTAGGATTGGCTGCTCTAGCTACACCAATCACTATCGTACCAACAGGTCCTGATACAGTTGACGGTGCAGTTTCTGCTACAATCAACGCACCTTATGGTTCACTAACATTTGTGTTCGATGGCGTACAGTGGATATTAGTCTAATAGATTATGGCATACAATAGACCACCACAAGTAACATTGGCGGGTGTGGGATTAAAACAAAATCCACCCCCGTCAGTTGTACAACCACCGGGTATTGTTCCAGTTACATTAGATGCAGATATTGCAACTACTACTAGCTTGGGTGTGATTCAGGTTGGTAGTGGTCTATCTATTACACCGGCGGGTGTGTTATCAGCCACTGGTGGTGAAGATGATTGTTGTAAAAAAGTCAATGTAAAATTAACTAGTGTTAATTATACTATTACCAAGGACGATTATTATGTCGGTGCTACTGACAAAAACATAATACTTACTCTACCCAAAGGTATTCTTGGTAGAGTTTATTACATAAAAAATCAAGTATCTGGAAACATAAAAGTTCAGGGTACAGGAGGCGAGACTATAGATGGTCTAGCATTCCAAACTCTAGGCAGTAATGCCGGATTCATCGTGGTGTTTGATGGCACCAGATGGAATATACTATAAAAAGAAAGTTAACATGAATATAGAATCAAATATCGAACAAGATATAATTTCTCTTGACGTACCTTTATTAATTAGATTATTAGAGTACGCTAAAGAAGATGCTATAAACGATCTTGCCTTACATATAATGGCAGAACGACTCATTGATTTGAGTAAAGACGATAGAGTTCTCGAGATATCAGACTACGATTATGTAGTTCACGATCTGGGATCTAGAGATTAATTTAAAAGGAAAACAAATGTCATACTTATTCCCCATATCAGATACAACTACCTTTGGAGTTGTAGAAGTTGGAAATAATATTATTGTAGCCAATGGTATTATTTCTATTCAACAAAGTGTTGATCCCACTGCTAGTGTTACTTTTGCTAATATCAGCGATAGCAGTTTATTGCCCAATGGAATAGTTTTTGCCACGGCCAATGGCTTACTCAGCGACAGTGCTAATTTTATATTTAACCCGTCATTAAATATCTTGTCAGTGCCTAATATCAACGTAGTCAACGCATCTGTAACAGGTAATTTAACCTTAAACGGCAATAGCGTTATTACCAGTATTACTCCAACAGCAGGTAATGGTATTAGTTTATCTAACGTAACCACCAGCGGCCCCAACGCTAAATTTACCGTTACCAACACCGGTGTACTAAACATAACTGCTGGTACTGGTATTACTGTTAGTTCAGCTACTGGTAATGTTACCATAGCCGCCACTGGCTCTACCGTTATCAATACCAAAGGAGTTGGCAACAATTACACGCTTGGCGCTTCTGATGATTATGTCGGTGCCACCACTGGTAGCATTACGCTGACCTTACCAGCAGGCACTACTGGACAATCCTTTATTCTTAAAAATGAAAGTGGCAGCGGAGATGTCAATGTGTTTCCTACTTCTCCAGATACAATAGACGGAGCAAATTCTAAAAGATTAAGCAGTAATGCCAGCATCACTGTAGTATATCGTGCCGGTGCTTGGAGGATTATTTAACCGTTACAACCTACACCACGAATGTACACTCGAATTACTCATACTTATATTGAGTATTATTATGAGCCTGGGATAACGAATAAATCAATGTTGCCCCAGGCTTATTCACATAAGCCTCAAGCTACTGATGCCAGAGACTATGTATATACACCTACCAATGCCAAGTTAAGAGACATTGTTGATTTACGTGCGTATTGTAGTCCAGTTGAGCATCAATATCACATTGGTAGTTGCACAGGTAATGCGTTGGCAAATACCTACGAAGTAATGCTTAAGATATACGATGCTAAAAATTACTTTACCGTTAGTAGATTGTTTATATACTACAACATTAGATTGCTAGAAGGCACCGTTGATATAGACACAGGCGGTTATATACGAGATGGGATTAAAGCAATGGCAAAATATGGAGTGTGCGATGAAGAATGTTGGCCTTATAACATAGAAGAATTTGCTACACCACCTGCGCAAAAATGCTATGACCAAGCAAAAACTCATTCGTTAAAAAATTATCAAAGATTAACAACGGTAAATGATATGATGGAGGTGTTGAATGAAAATAAACCATTTGCTTTTGGTATTGCTATATACAGTGATTTTCCTGACATGGACAGCGATAATACCATAATACAGCCAAGAAAAAATAATGAACCAAGTTTGGGGGGACATGCCATGTGTATGGTTGGATATGATCTAACACGACAATTGTTTTTGGCGAAAAACAGTTTTGGCCCTGATTGGGCTGATCGTGGATATTGCTGGATACCCTTTGACTACATGCGTAGTGAAGGATATGACAGTTGGTGCTTTGATCTAAGCGACCATGTTACGGAATAAAATGGTGAGCCGCCACGGTGACGATCCGCGCTCTCTGGTTTTGGAGACCAGTGTTCTGCCAACATGAACTAGCAACTCATATTTTTATCGGATAAATTTTGCTTGACGTGGATTAAAAATGGCATAAACATCGGAAGCAAGCGGTTCCGCAGTATTTGCCCCTGAATCTACTATATTTTTGCAAATTACACCATCTATCCTGGGATATTTTTTTCGTATTGCTGATACTATACTACTAAATTCAACAGTATCAGTATTGTCTAGTTCTACATCTGGTAAAAATACTTCTCCCACAGTGGTTTTTATATTGCCTATAGTTATTTCGTCGGCAGCAGAAAAACCATCCCAGTTCCCACCATAGCCATTGACTACAGCAGGATTATTCATAGTTACACCATACTTAGATATCACTTCACCGTAAGAACTGGCTACTTCGGGATTTGATGTAAGATAAGTAATACCATGATTGGGATTTATCACAGGATTTATTTTATTACTTCCGTGATAACCAACTAGTGTAGATTCGGCAATGATTTCTCGTATTCGCATAGTGTATATTTATTATCTTGTTATTTTCCTTAGCGCTTTGAGGAAATAGTATTTAATTCCGCGCCATTGTGGCAACCAGTCAAACACGCTGTAAAAAGGTATAGGTTCGCGAGGTACGTTACTGTATGCCTTATCTATCGTTTCTTTTATTTTCATTTGACTGCTCCTTACAAGCATTTGTTTTGGTCTGGCTACCAGGGCTCGAACCTAGATTTACGGTGTAGAAGACCGCTGTATTTATCCATTATACTATAACCAGATTATCTGGTCCCTCGGTCAAGATTCGAACTTGAATGAACCAATTATCTGTTGCTTACGGGATATAAATCCGCCGTTTTGCCATTAAACTACCGAGGGAATAAACTGGCTGGGGATAAAGGTCTCGAACCTCTGAATGGCGGAATCAAAATCCGCTGCCTTACCAACTTGGCGAATCCCCAACTAACTTGGTGGTGATAAAAGGTAATGATCCTTTCTCGTCGGCTTATGAAACCGCTACGCATCCATCTACGTCATATCACCATATAAAAACACATTCCCCGCGGATGTCTCACTCCCATTTGGTTGCGAATGTGTTTTCATATGGTAAGATGGTGCGGGCAGTGGGATTTGAACCCTACAACCTATCGGTTAAAAGCCGAGAGCTCTACCATTGAGCTATACCCGCATAATCTTCTCACTCTTGTCACTAAGCATGACAACTCTCCTTTAAAAAAATAAAAATGCTCTGCATCCCTCGGCGGTAATTATAGCACTAATGGACTCTGAGGACGTCTTTACCAGACACTCATACCACGTACCCTCCACCCGCTCCCCGACAGGGACCGTTATCGCATTGCCAGCGGCCTTTCGGTAAGAAGACTACCACCCTTGGTTATCACACCACTTCTTGTCTTGCGGGTCACAATAGCTGTTGATTAAACAGCACGTTCTATGGTCGGAGTAGCAGGAATCAAACCTGCGACCTCTCGGTCCCAAACCGAGCGCACTATCTGGCTGTGCTATACTCCGAGATAAAATTTCTTGGTGCGTCTGGAGAGATTCGAACTCCCGCCAGCTGGTTTCGAAGACCAGAACTCATCCACTGAGCTACAGACGCAAACTACATAAATATTAG
>Ga0208379_1000837_pt1 | contig 12682 bp, 11 predicted proteins | sample CryBogCBE02Aug07_FD_184559 | JGI IMG/M metagenome (GOLD analysis project Ga0208379, IMG submission 184559) | Freshwater microbial communities from Crystal Bog, Wisconsin, USA - CBE02Aug07 (SPAdes) | ecosystem: Environmental > Aquatic > Freshwater > Lake | place: Crystal Bog, Wisconsin, USA... | reverse complement strand
AAATGCAGGATTGAATTTTGTCTATGATAATCAACCAGTGCTAAAAAACCTTTCACCCGATAATCGCAAATTTATAAATGAAAATATACTCCAACCTGTAATGCTCTTCGAGACAATAGGTTTGCAGGTCACCACGGCAGCTGGACGGCAGGATGACGAAGGCTTTGGCGGCTAAAATCGGAAAACACAGGCAAAGTAGGGCCAATGCGGCTGAAATCCTTGCGAAAAATTGAGAATTTATCATTTTAGGGGGAAATCCAGCAGCTCTTTACGAATCTAGAAGACATTAAAACTTCTAAATGCATAGATATCAAATAGAACTGGTATAACAGAGCTCCTCTAGGTACTGTAAATGGCGCCTATATTACGAGGCTTAGGATGAGATCGCTTTTTGTTGCTACAATCCTGTTCATGGCTTCAACTATTATGGCACAAGCCAATTGTATGTGTACCTGTGTTAACGGGCAGCCAGAAGCTCTGTGTAGCAGCACGATGGACCTCCCGCCGATTTGCTCCCCACAGATATGTCCAATTATGTCTCCATCAATAGCGCCAATACCGCAGCCCTATCTTCCTCCACTTGGAACGTCCAGCTGCTATAACCAGCAGGTTCTTAATACTTATACGAACCAGTATGAGTGGCGGCAGGTATGTAGATAAAAGATATATCCTATTTTTCTTCGGGAGATAAATATGAAAGTATGCGGAAATTGTAAGCTTCAAGTTGGCGATACCTTGCAATATTGTCCGTCCTGCGGCTCTGATAAATTGCGAATAGCTTCTAACAGCAGCTTGGCCCATTTAACGACAACATTAACAGCAACAAAACAAAATTTTGCTTCCCAAACTAACAACCCGTCTAGTTGGACCGCTCAGTCGCCTCTATTTCAACCAAACATTATAAAAGGAACCCACCCTTGGCGTCGTTACTTCGCAAGGATGTTCGATGGAGTATTTTTTTCTATTATTATTTCAGTTTTAGTGACAGAGTCATTTCCAGATATCGGCAAACTATTAGCTCTACCGATTTTAAAATCCGCGACTACAATGATCTATACTGTAGCTTTTGTTCCGGTTGAGGCTTTTTGTCTATATGCATTCGGAACGACGTTAGGAAAATTTCTTTATGGAATAAAAATTTACAATAAAATTAGTCCTATTTCATATTCAATTGGGTTTAAAAGAACAATAAATGTTCTAATATTCGGCCAATGCGCCGCGCTGCCATTGCTAAATATTGGAACAATGATTGCGGCATATTCTAAATTAACAAAAACTGGTTTGACCTCGTGGGATAGAAAGTATGATTGGCATGTCAGTCATAGCAAAATTGGATTTGGGCGTTGGACGCTAATCGGGGCAGGTTGGTTAGCTCTACTATTTAGTTGGTACGCAGTTTTGTTCACAACGTTTTCAAGATGATGCTCTATCTCGTACTCGGATTTTCCATAATACCTTTTCTCATTGTGGCGACTTCAAACAATAAAAATTTTATTATATCTATGCTGTGCGGCTGCCTAGCAGCGGCAACTGCTATCCCAATCGAAAAGATTTTATATCAATTTTTCGCATTAACTACTCAAAACTTATCCGTTTGGAATACTGCATTTTTTCTCGCCGCGTTACCTGAAGAATCATTAAAGTATATTATCCTAATATCAACAGAGATAAAGATTAGAAACAAAAAAGATATACCAATACTATTTATATTATGTGGGCTAGGCTTTAGTACAATTGAAAATTTAATATACATTTCAAGATATTCAAATAGTGACGTCTTTTTTGATTCAACATATTTGATGACAATCAGATTTATTCTTCCATCATCAATGCATATGCTTTGTGCAGCTATAACATCAATAGGACTTATTACAAATCCTTCTAAAAGATACCATTTCCTCTTATTCGCCGTGATATTCCATGGATTTTATGACTATGTTGCGATGAACGGAAACGAGGCACACCAGTCAATAATTTTGCCTGTCGCTCTAATGGTGGCATTCGTAAGTATAACAACTATAATAAAAGCAAAATTAAGTTAAAAACTATTAAAATCTACCGATCTCATGAAGCAAAAATTATGGTGTAAAATCAATAGTTTTTAGTGGGTCATTAATGATGTCAACTTTCCAAAAACCTTTAGATTGGTATCCCCCTGAACAAGAAGTATTATTACTAGCAAAAGAAAAAGGGCGAAACGCTGGTGGCTTTGTAACACAGCCAATGAAATCATTATCGGACCACGACTGACTACCATCAATTGTCTCGGCATAAACGTATACAGGATCGTTAGTATCATCTACGAATGGAGTGCAGTCTTTAGCGGAGATATTATACCACCCTTCGGTTACATATTGGCCATTTTGGACATGCATGTAGGCGGCCCTAATCGTCTTCCTAGTACCATTGCACATTTTAAAATCAACAGCCTGAGTCGGTGTTTCAAAAATACCAATCATTGATTTGCAGGCTTTTAAGTTCATATTTCTTACAACTTGCACTTCTTTCAACAAATCTGGGTTTGCAGCAGTGTCCCAATCTGTTCTACTTAAATTCAAAGCTAAAGAACATATTTCGGAGCCTGTAAGAGACTTAAGTTGACTATTTGTATTTTGCTGATCAGATATTCCGAGCTTGGTTCGACATATCTGAATGTTAAAGTTTCGATTTTTCTGAACTTCATTTAATAGTTCTACTGACGCCGAATAATCCCAATCGGATTTACTAAGGTTTAAAGCAGCGTTACATAAGTCTGAATCGGTCCTATTTTTTAATAAAATACTATTGCTTTTCAAAGAGGATGATTGTGATGAATAGCCAATATTACGTTGACAGTCAGCTACGCTAAATCCCTTTTTTTGGGCTGCGTTTACAAAATATTGTAGATTTGGATTCGATTCCCACCACGTTCGATCAGCCGATAAAGAACGTCGACAAAGCTCTGTGTCAGTGAGATCAGCCGTTGGATCAGGGGCAACACTGACGAATTGTGATGAAGAGTTGCCGGAGGGGTTTGGTGTGTGTGGCCCATTGTTGATTATGCCCCATAAAATTAATAATCCGATACCACCATAGACGATAAGATTATTATTTTTTTTTGTTGGGGGACTAATTTTTACTACACTCGGGGTTACTGAAATTTTTGAATGTTTTCGCTGTCTAGAATTTAGATTTTTATTTTTTATTTTTTCTAAATAGCAAGCTGGACAGTCTTTGCCTTTGAAACGCATATGTTCAATATTACGCTTGTGTTTATCACATTCTATAATTTTTTTGCTTAGTAATATGAGGCTAAAATGATCGGCCCATTCCCTAGGACTTGGTCTATTATTGCTAGTTGTAAACGCGCGATCAAACAAGGTTCGAGTTTCATCTAAAAATAATTCGTGAATACTTTCCCCTTTAGGTTTAATTTTTTTATTTTTAGCCATTCCGTGTGGGTATAGACCAAGAATGGATTTTTCATCGTTTGTATTAGCCTGAATTGATTTATCTTCTAACACTCCCTGAAAGGGATGAATGCCGTTATTTAACATTTGAAAGCAGATTACACTTAATGCATAATAGTCCTGTTCTTTACCGATCAGGGTCGTTTTGCGATCTGCCTTTCCAACCTCTGGCGCAATATAATCTGGAGATACACCGTTTTCATTATATAATTTTCCTGTTATTTTATCGGAAATCGAAAAGCCATCGCAGTCCAATAGAGCTATCTGGTTCGTTTTTTCAAATGATCTTATATTTTGTGGTTTTAAATCAATGAAGATATGGTCGAGTTTATGCAAACCATCGAGTGAATTACAAAGATTTTTTAATATCTCAATTCTGTATGATAATGCAGTACTAGATTTATCTTGTAGTTTTTTCGATAATGTAAAGTCATAAAAATGATCGATTGTTTTTGACGCTTTTGCGTCAATTAGTGGCATTACATAACCAATACTCTTTGTTTGTTCGGCGTATTGGGTATCGGTTACAATTGATAGGGGCCACGCAAAGATCGGTCGGTCAGGCTGATTAACGGAGCCAATAGCATTCGTTGGCGTACCAGAAATCATCGCACTTATTTTTGCGCTATTCAGGTTTATTCCATCTTTATATTTTTTTATTGCGAAATATTCATTGCCAATTTTTTCTTTAAATACCGTAGCCGTAGCACCATCACCGATAATTTCAGTGAATTTAAAATTAACTTCCTTACATCCTAGAAGTGAAGTTAAAAGTTTATATCGCCCCATGATTTTTAGGGCCTTTCGATCTTAATAACAAAACACATATGAAAGGGTTCAATTTGAATATTAGCCTTCAATTATTATTACGAATTGCCAAGTTACGATAATAAGCAATAATATGAGCTGAATAAAAATTAACCAATTTGGCATGCTTCTCATTCGGGTAAGATATTGTGTGATCAACCCAATTTTTGACTGCTTTTTGTTTACAATTGAAGCACTTTCATCGAAATTATTGTGAGTTAAGTCATCGAGATTTACTTGAGATTCAGATAATTTTAATTGGTGGTCTGAAAAATTTTTTAAATGGCCACTCATTAAAATTAGTATTGTCTTATCATCATCGGTAAGTTTTTCAAAATTAGGGTCTTCAACTAACGTTTGTAATATTATTTCAGAGTCATTATCGGTTGATCTTATTAAGCTTTCGAATAACGGGATAATGAAATTAGGATTGGGTTTTAGGTAACGATTCAGTGCTAAGGCACATCCGCCATCCGTAGCTAACATAAACCAATCTGCTTTGGGAAATGTCTGTATACGTATATGCTTTATCCATTTTTGATCTGTAATAAAGTAAGTTTGGTTTGCATATTCTTGATTTTCAGGGGCTGATAAAAAATATTCACTGTCTAGCGTTAATTGGTTGATATCTGTTTCATCAATTTTACCGGCCAAAACTGCGCCATCGCCGATATGTACCGAAATCCCTCCTATTGATCCTATAAGACAAGCAACTAGTGTTGCGCTATATTCCGACAGATCATTATTGCCAGCAGTGGATTGTAATATTTTTCTGATCTCGATGACGCTCTCAAGTATTGCGTCGTTAATCCAAGAGCCCGTCCCAGATTTGTTTATTTTTTCTGCTATGTTTATAAGTCTTTTTGAAAATTCATTTGAAATAATTTTAGACGACTCTCCGCCGAATTTTGCTTGCCCAGCACCATCGCTTACGCAAAGCGCTATCCAATTTCCATCAGCAGATACTTGAGTCGTAAACGCATCCTCGCAATCGATACCTCTTCTTTTATGGCTTAAGCCGGTGACGCTGACGCCAAAAGGTTTGCTCCAAATACCTTCCATAGTTAGACTCCTACAAACCGCCATGGATCGGTTGAAGGAAGAGCAACTGTATCACCGGGACGCGTATTTGAGACTGACTTAAGCGTTCCCGTCAGCCATACGAACAATTCGCGAAAGTTTGTTCCTTGTAGAGGCATTGCGGGGCGTTTTGAAAATGAACTCAACGTTGCTGTATTGGCACCAGCAACGGCAATGGAAAAAATTTCAAGTTTATTTTGAGCTTCGGCATCTTTACATTTTTGAGTAGCAATTTGCCAAGTCTCAGGTGCCGTAGTCGGTTCTCCATCTGAAATTACAAACATCCACGGACGCGTATATGATATTCCTGCACTACGGAGGTTTTGCTTTCCGCTTTCAATCAAATCAAGGCCAAGGAGTAAACCTTCCCCCAATGGCGTATTGCCTCCGGTAACAAGTGGAAAAGCGGTAAAATTGGCGCAATCGGTCCAATCCATTAGTATCGAAGCTTCGCTTCTTGGGCCGCCTACACAAATAATAGCTAGCTGAACTCTGGTCAGTGCGGAGGGATCGTCTTTTAGCTGCCGTTCAAATTCGACCATACCTGCATTAAGTTCCTCAATTCGATTCCCGTACATTGAACCAGAAGCATCCAGAACCAGTACGCATGGGGTTCTTTGGTTCGGATTGTTAACATAATCGACGTTTTCCATTGTTGCACCTATTTATTGGTTTTCGCAAAAAGCATAATATACACGTTGCTAAATTATAAAAAATTTTCGAAAGGATTCAATACTTAATGGGAAATTAACGTTGCCCATCATACTTTTCGCCAAATTGGGAGAAAAATAGGATGTTTCTAGTATCAAAAATCTCGAAATTCAATTTGGTTCTGCTGCTTTCAGCCTTTCTGATAGCACCAGTCGCCGCTCAGGACATCCTAGACCGCAACGGGACGCCCCTACAGCGTGATCATACCTCACCAGCCCAATATGTCCTTCCCGATACTCTAGCCGCCCTAGGGACCCGCCGCCTGTCCTTTGATGCCAAGTTAAGCAAAGTCGTACAAGAGGAGGTTGAGGCAGCCGTAGCCCACTATCAAGCCCTTCGTGGCGGTGCCTTCGTGATGGACATCAACACTGGAGAAATCCTTGCGATGGCCTCCTCGGAACGATTTGAGACCCATCCATCTGATAATGGTGTAACATTTAACCTAGTCACAGAAGGCGTCTACGAGATCGGTGTCAGCGCCAAGGCCATTACGGTGGCAACGGGACTAGAAGCGAAGACAATAACGAAAGACAGCATAATCGACGTACGCAAGCCTTTTAAATTTGGAAAATATGAAATCACCGACTTCCATCCAGCTCGTGCAAAGATCAGTCTCTCAGATGTAATTTTGAAATCATCTAATATTGGCATGGTAAAGATTGAGCAGAAACTTGGACCAGATGCATTTGTAAAAAGTCTCAATAAATTCGGGCAATTCAATCCTATGGAGGTAGAGGGATTAAACGGCGCCACACCATTGGTTCCACTCCATTGGAATGAGTTATCAGCAATTACGGTCGCCTATGGCCACGGACTTTTCAATACGCCGCTTCAAGCAGGGGTTGTTATGGCTGCAATGGCCAATGGCGGGTACTTGTTAAAACCTACAATCTATAAAATTGACCCAAAAGATGCCGTTCGTGTTTCTGTCATATCTGAAGACACATCGGCGTTCATAAGGTCTGCGATGCGAAAAAACGTAGCAGACGGCAGTGGGACTAAATTAAATTTCAAAGATATCAAAATTGGCGGTCTTTCTGGTACTGCCAATAAGGAGATCAACGGTAAATACGATCCGGAAAAATTCCTAACCCACTTTGCGGCAGTAGTACCTGCCGATAAACCCAAATATCTGATTTTCACTACCCTCGATGAGCCACAGGCTTTAAAAGAGACTTTTGGATATCAAACTTCAGGCTGGAATGCTGCGCCTTTTGCGGGGAATATTATTGAGAAGGGAATAAAAGAGTATTAGTTTTAGACTGCTGATGAAGAGCTTGCGATTAAAAAATAATTGCAATTTTGGAAGTTAATAGCTATCGGCATGGCTTACATTATTTTGGATACTTTGACCTAATAGACAGGTCCGCTGAATTAAACCAATAAGGATTGCCATCGTTGAGTATTTCAGAAACTGAAGCCTGATTACCAACTTTATGATCTGATAAATTATAGCCACTAAGATTCAGATTAAAATTTATATTACTATTGAAACCGTCAGTTGATAACGTACTTTGAATTATAACTGGGATTATTTTTAAGAAATTTTGGACGCTAGAATTTTCTTTGTTAAGATAAACTACAAAATGAATTTTAGCATAAAAATCGTCTGTATGATCGTATAATTTCATATAGCACCAACTAAAATCACTTGGTTTGAAATAATTAGGAAGAGTATCTGGGTAGTGATACAAAATATCATTAATTTTCATTTTGAAATCAGCGAAATTATCTGCAACATTAACAGAAACATGATATCCATCACATTTATTATTGAGCTCTGAAATATTATTTAATTTTTCTCCTTCCTCAGTTCCCCTGTAGCCAACTAAATCACTTTCATTGTCTAGGCAGTTTGCTTGAAAATTCATAAGCAGAGGCTGACTTCCCCAGAAAAAAATCGGAGTTTTCGGATTCATTGTCAAAATCAAATGTAACATTTAAAAAATCCTGTCCCATAATGATTTATTGTTTTTATCTTTTTCTTGTGATGCGACATGATTTTTCTTTTCGTATTCTATCGAACTAACGATAGTCTCGTCACTATCTGATATAGCAACAATGTAGCGATCTATCATTGCTTCTGCTTGATACTCTAAATTTTCCCGAATACCTACCAGCGTATCGTTATTAAAAGATTCATAATTTTCAACAGTACCAGTCTTTTGAGATAAATTAGTTCTTGCGATCGACCGATTTGAGTGAAAAATAAAATTGCTATTTTTCTTGCAATAATCGAAGTACAATTTATCTCTGTGAAAAAGCAAAACTAATACTGGGTGCGATATCGATATATCATAAAACAATTCGTAACTAGAAAAAAGTTGAGATGAATTTATTGGTACTTTTTTTGAAAATATATCCACTTCAATTTCAATATTATAAGATAAATTTTTTCTGATTTCAGACAGCAACCTTTTATCGATATTATCAATAAATTTTTGATTTGAATTAAATTCAATTTGATATGCAGAATTAAAGTTTTGTGGTACTTTTTTTTTCGCATTAAACTGAATATCAGTTGAAGATATTTCTTTCCGATAACTTAAAATCGTAAATTGATCATCCTCAAAAAATTTTAGCAAATATTTGAAATTCTCATAAACATGGGGCTCTATACGTATGAGATTCGTGAGCTGTAAAACAATAATACTGTTAAAATGCACAAACTCTTTAAAAAAATTATGAATATAATACGCAATAATCATTAAAATGACAATTATATAGAATTGAAGATTAGAGGATTGTAGAAAGCTGTCCATACTTAGGTTCCATATTAATATTAAAAATTTTCAATCATTATTAAGTGGTTAGGATTGATAGCTTTTATTGAATTAGAATACATAATTGCAAACTTTATCAAGAAGTTTTGTAGGTTTTGCAGGGGCCTTATAGGCCCTCGTTCTGACAAATTTTAACTTTTCCCGCCATTTTCTGTGCCACTTAATCGACTTGATCCTATAAACCTTCAAAATGCGCCCCGTCGAGGGCCCTGCAAAACCAGCAGAACCCTCCTCATAGTTCAATTCAGGTTATTAGGATTGATCAGGTACCGAATGGTCGGCCGACCACCATTAGTCTCCGTTTTCATGATCTTTTCGCGCAGCCAGTTGGCCTCAACAAGAACCTCCAACCTTGCTTTGACTGTATTGGCGTCAGAGAGGCCCGACCAGCCAGAGCTGTAGATTTGCCGAGCTGTAAACCCATCAACCAAGTCTTGCTTTTTAAGACGCCTTACAATCGCATTGGCAGCATTGACCGCATGCGTAAGTCCCGACCCGTAACAGCGGACCGCGTGTTCTGCCAAATACTCGATAAAAGCCAAAGCTTTCTGGAGCGTTTTAAGATCAACAGCCGAACGCCCTCCATCGACAAGATAGTTGATAAGTGCCAAAGTTGGGGCAGGGAGCTTGGTTCAGCGCTCTGCAATTTCAAAAAAGCTATTAATTAAACGGTGTTAAGCCGTAATTTGCTCTTGTTTCGTTTACGTATGATTTGCATGCTCCTGCAATTATTGAAATTCTGAAAGCAAAGTAGGGATTATAACCCCAAGCTGTCGTATTATTACGACAGTATTCGTTAATTGCGCTAATAATCATCTCAGGTCTTAATTGTAAGTCTGCCCCACATTTTGATAGCCCTTGTGCTTCCGCTAGCACTTCTTTTTGTGCCGGTGCCAGAATTGTTATTGTTTTGTCCCATAGCCCCATTACGTAGCCTTCTTGTTGGGAAGTAGTTAACTGTTGCCAATTGCTGTAATTGGCTATGTATCCTGCAGCATGAGCATTAGTAAATAAAATGCCGATCGTGATAAGAAAAATTGTAAGGCAACGAACCATTTGCTCAGTCCTAAGTTGCATAGCTGCTAGTCTTCCTCGCGCTACGAGCACTCGCCACACAAGCGCTTCCATTCTTTGCGTGCTCATAACTGTAATTACAGTTTCCTGCTGTGGCAAGTTCAGGCACGATCGGCGCTAGGATGCCTAAGGCAAGCAAGGTATATAATAACACACGCAAGGTGACGTTTCCGCTATCATTTAACCTGTGAAGACACACTTGCCTTGTAATTTAGTCACGTTTGAGCTTCCAAGTTTATAAAATTCCAACGTTCCAATTGCGCTACTGTCACTTTCTTTGACTATAGTAGTTATTGTGACATTAACGGCACTTGGTGTTACAAAACTAAAAATTGATAGAATGAAACCTGATTGATTTCCCCACTGCATACTAGCCGGTATCCAATCTCCATCATTTATTTTTCCATACCCTGCTTTTCCGAACATTCTTACAGCGAAGGTTGTTTGATTATCATATGTTAGACACTGTAGTGTGTCGCTATTTGCCGCGATTGCATTTTTCATAGTTACATAAGATAATACGCTTAAGACAAGAAAGGTAGAAAATAACGCACGCATCGATTTGTCTCCACCGTGTGATGAAACCTGCGGTAGAATACACCTATGAGTTCAACTGGGCTAGGGGCTGCGGATTTTAGACGTATATTTACAGTTTTAACCAGAATATTGTGCCAATGATATCGTCTATTCCATTAACTGTTCGTGTGAACCTGTCGGAAAGACGTGGTGCATTATCTGCTCGTACTGCCCCTCGATCTCCAAGGCCGACACTGCTTCCGCCGAGCCCCTCTTGGCCACCAACCTCGCCAAGGCTCTGTCGAGCAGATTTACTTGCGGATCGGACATCCGATCGATCACGTTGTGACCCAAAACCTTCACCGCCTTGTGTGATTTAGCGTCTAACTGGGTCTGATTTATTATCATCTGAACTCCGCGCACATTAGTTCGTTAGTAACCACGGATTACCCTATCCTTCTGAAATTACTATCAATAGTGACTAGTGGCTAGTTTACTACCAAAATTAAAAACCCTTTCATAATGAGTATATTTAGAAAAAAATATTTTTCTTCTCTAATCACTATTATGCATAGATATCATATATTTAGTCATTAGTTGTTCATATCTAATCACTATTCACCCTCCCTTTCTCACGCAGCAAGTTTGTATCGTTTAAACGGCTTCTTTGTTGTAAGATGATGCCCCTGCTCAACCAATATAATATTCCGCGTCAATAGGTCTTTCAAAGCCTTTTCAATTTCGTCCCGTTTGACTGGCCGAAGCCGATTAACAATTGTTCCCTCAACCTCGCCGTTTTCATTTTCAAGAAGACTTAAAATACGTGCCTGTAATGCATGAGAATTGCCATATCGTTTATTATCATTGGAAACGACAAGTCTGCGTTTTGTGTTCAGGTCTCGCCTTACAAATGCATAAGCCCACCTGACATGTTCTACCGTGCGCATACCATCTGGTACCGCTAAAATAAACGATATCTTGGCTACCTGCTCTTTAGCCCTCAAAAATAGCGCCTCAAGCCCAGACTTACTTTTTTGTTCCGCAGCAAGCCTTTGAAGGATAACCATTGCCTTCCTCAATTCGCGTTCGGCTTCAGGCGAGGTAGGGACAATTATCTTTTGTCCTCGATGTTCTATCCGAAAACCCCTAAAAACATCGAAGGAATTGGCTGTATATAGTCTGGCCAATCTATCTTTTAGTTCTTCGGGCATCTTTCTCTTCTTGAACGGTATTTTTTCGTCTGGAACAGTTTCTTGCTCAATAACGAGCAGAGAGCGTCCAATAAAGCCATTAATCGCATTCTGGTGATCAACAACCGCCTCAAATGTTATAGGCGTTGTAGCCCCAAATAACGAGATAAAAGGCTTTTCAAGTCCTTCGTCTAAGGAAAGGACAGCCTGCTCGAGCCATTTAACTTGGTCCTTTAAATTAGGACTAGTATCACCAGCTTCAATTTTTTGATCTAGAGCCTTAATTTGGACTAGCAGCTCCTTTTGAGCAGTTTCTCTCACGTCACCCGATATTGGCATCCAAGAACTAGCCTTGGAATACGCCGCCATTAAAAGGCCGATTACGCCTTCAAGATAGACTGCACCTCCACTTTTCTGAGCCCCTTTTATCTTGGTAAGTAAGAAGCCTATTTCATCCACTCCATAAAATGCTGCTTGGTTTCTTAATAAATTGCGGACGATTTCTTGTTCGGACTTAATACTCCCGTGGGTCGCCTTACTGAGGCCAGCTGCCTTCATAATCTCCAAGAATGCTTGGAAAATAGCTTCTTTACCAGTACCAGAGCCTGCAATGATTAGGATAATCAAATTTGTTGAGATATCATCCAGTTCATCAGCATATTTAAGTCCAACTATATTACCTACCGAAACAAGGGCGGCGGCCACCGCAATATGTTCGCGGTCATAACGACATTGATCATTAATCCAGACCGTAAGTTCTCCAACGAGGCTGGGAGGTTTCTTCAAATCTATATTACTAATATCGATATCTTGTTCGGCTTCCTGTTCGGTTTCCTCATCAAAAGTGTCGTGCGGATCAAAAGTTACTGGCCACTCCCATCCATTTTCTTGAGCTAAATAAATCAAGGTCCCAAGTCTAACGGGATTTGTAGACTTGCCGAATGAATACCAGTGATTAGCAATGTCTTGTTGACCCTCATATTTTGTACCACGGGACGACCATCTGTCCCAATGATGTTCGCCAGTTCCGTCAGTAGCGTCGTGGATTGCCATACCGCATTTGATCCAAGTA
>Ga0208379_1000834_pt1 | contig 12724 bp, 15 predicted proteins | sample CryBogCBE02Aug07_FD_184559 | JGI IMG/M metagenome (GOLD analysis project Ga0208379, IMG submission 184559) | Freshwater microbial communities from Crystal Bog, Wisconsin, USA - CBE02Aug07 (SPAdes) | ecosystem: Environmental > Aquatic > Freshwater > Lake | place: Crystal Bog, Wisconsin, USA... | reverse complement strand
AGACCTTTCTCGTATACTTTACTGCCACCTGGTGTGGTTTTTGCCGACGCATCGATCTCGCACAGGTCGATAAGGTCGCCACCGCCAAAGGACTCACCCTTTGGAAATGCGAACATACTCAGAACGACTTTACCGCCGGTTATTGTGGAGTCCGCGGATTCCCTACCTTTATGGCATTCCGTCCTAAGCAAGTTGTTGACCAATTACAAAGTCCAAATACTGAGGAAATCTGTAAATGGATAGAATCTCTTTAATAAATAAGACTATGAATGTGGGGAGCACTATCATCATTGGCGGTGGTCTCGCTGGTTTATCTATCGCAGAGTTTCTGGCCAACAAAAAATCCGGTAAAGTACTCTTATTTGAACAATATAAGCCTTACGGCGGGCGAGTTGTCACATACCGAGATCCAGCCAAACATATTCAATACGAAATCGGTGCGGGCCGAATCTTTCATACACATAAGCGAGTACACGCACTTATCAAGCGTTTCGGACTTCATACATTCCCAATCTCTAGCGACAGCACCTTCAACGGAGAACCAAATCCTTTTCTCCCATTATTTGAGCCGATACGACGAATCATTGAATTGACACCCGAGGCAGAACTTCAAACCCACACATTGGAAGAAATCGTCCCTAAAGAACTTCATTCCATTTTCAAGTATTATCCATATTGGGCAGAAATTCACATGCTCCGCGCCGATATTGCCGCACCACTTTTTGCCCCAAACCATACGATGGGAACCGATAAGCCGGCCGACTACGCAGGCGTAGTTGAAGGATTAGACGCTATTACAACTAATCTTCATGATGCCGCCGAAAAGGCCGGTGCCGTCCTAAAAAATCGTCATAAAGTGACCGGTATTAAGCGACTAGCTGATGATTTGTTCGAAGTGACAGGTCTCTCAGGAAAGAAAGCGAACCAAAAACCGTTCAAATATCAGGCAAATCGTATAATTATCGCAACTTGCCGATGCGGATACAGTAATTTTGATATTCTCAAGGGTAAACCATTCATGAAACAGTTATCCACTTCGCCTCTCACACGTATTTACGCTATCTACGATCCGCCATTAGATATTCCGCATAAGATTGTCACAGATAATCCATTGCGTTATATTATTCCTATTAATCCTAAATCCGGTCTTATCATGGTCTCTTACACAGATGGTGACGATACTCATCGATGGAATAATTTAGACGGCGAAGAACTTGAAAAAGAGATAAACGGCGAACTTCAGAAACTTTTTCCCGATATGGTTATACCGAAACCAAAGTACTTGAATAAACATGAATGGCCTAGTGGATGCACATACTGGACTCCTGGTGATTACGATGTTAAAGAGGCCTCCAAACAAGCCCATAATCCTGAACCCAATCTCTATTTGACCGGTGAATCGGTAAGTATGAATCAAACGTGGATGGAAGGAGCGTTAGAATCGGCCGAATATCTCCAAACCCTACTAAATTATTCTCCCCCTTAAAATAAGAATGGCTAAAGTCAAGCCTTTTAAGTTTACAGGTGTAGCGCTAATTTTGCTATCAGTAGTAGCAATTTTAGGGTTGTTATATCAATTCGGTGCCATCAATTCAGCACCTCGCATTCACGACATTTGGGTAATTAACTTAGATAAAGATACGGAACGCTGGCAAAATATTCAATCCAAAACTCAGCATATTAAGGATAAGGTTCATCGTTTCCCCGCAACTTACGGTAAGGATTTGACACGTGATCAGGCTCAAAAGTATGGTGTCGGTTACATGGTCACCTTATCTCGAGACTTTGATAAAGACGGTAAGACTGACAGAATTACGTCGGCAAATGTTGGCGCGGTAGGATGCTGGATTTCCCATAAACGTCTTCTTACCTACTTAGCGTCATTACCGGTCAGCGATAGCACCGCTCATTTGATTTGCGAAGATGACGCCGAGTTTCCTACAGACTTTCTTAAAGGTACCGCAAATGACGCCTGGTCAAAAGTCTCAAAAAATATTCCATCCGATTGGGATATGGTTTTCTTAGGAATCAAGAAGCCAATCGTAGGCAAGGATATAGCGCCTGGTATCAAGAAGATGAAAACGACCTATAATAAGGGAAATTGGGGAGCACATGCTTACTTAGTAAGACATGGGGCCCTCAGAACGAAGATTTTACCTAGTATGGAATATATGTTGAACGAAGTGGACGTTCATTACGATATGATGGCAGACCAATGGAATATTTATATTTGCGACCCACCCACTATTCGTTATAATAACGGCCTCGCTGCTAAATCGAATATTAACAATATGAATTTATAATCCTCTCACTGTAACTTATTGATGCTTGAAGTCTTACTGAGTTCGCTATGGAGTTCAATAATACTTGGACGAATACAATAAGCATTCAGATCACCGAACAAAGTATTATACTGTTCATCGATAGCATCGGTCATAAATCGTAAAGCGGGTAGAATCTTGGTTTTCAAAGAACCATGCTTCACCAAATAGGCATGAGTACCGTACTGATCCTTTTGATAAGGACGGAGTTTGATAATGTTATCAGCAATCGGGATACCCGAAACGTTGCCTGCGAGTCCTAAATAAACCATATCCCAATCGCCTGGTACATTAGCGGCAATGCGACTCCAAGTGTCGGCACCGCTCAAAAAGTCATCGGGTATCGCAACATCGTCTTCTAACACCAGATGACCGTAGTCGTTTTGACGGTCTTCGGCCGCCAACTGAGTGAGTAATCTTTTGTGAGAAAGCCAGCAACCGACAACACCTTTATTGACTACTTCATCCATCTTGCCACGCACAAGAGTGAAGTTGTAGCCGACTCCTTCATTGTGAATACTCTCGCGATCCACAATACTTTTACCATCCATAGCGGAGAAACGATGTACCTTGTCAGCGTAACGACTAGTTGCCCGTTGAATGTTTTTCCATCGTTCGCCATCACGGTCTAGATTGATGACCCAGATATCGTCAACTTGAGCGGGACTATAGGGTGTCCACATGCGATAGAAGACGGCACCGACGAGCCCAAGAATAAAAATAGTAAGCAAAAAAGTATAAAGCTTCTGTTGCTTCATCTTACTTTATGCCCGGATAAAATTATAACTCAAGGATAGGATATGTCTGTTGCTATACCATCTTTAGCAAAACACGCATTACATTCATTAGCTATAGGACCTTTCTTTGTTTATGTTGGAATTCAGCGTGAAAACACACCAGAACCTATTTTCACAGTTCTTGGAATACTTGGTTTAGTTATATTGTTCTATCATTCATATTTAGCGTATACTAAATTGAAAGAAGGTAAGAGTGCTTGGGTAAATTGGATTCATATTTTGCTTGTAGCACCATTACTTTTAATTTTAGGATACTTGAAAAAAGACGCAAGCCGACGCTATTTTGAGATGCTGATGTTACTCGGCTTCGCAGCTATCGGTTATCATGGTCTTTACTTGATTCGCGAAATGATTTTCAATTGATCGGCTGGAATCACATTATGAAAACAATTAATGCTATGATATAAATATGCTGATGGAGATTCGTAATCTTTACCACAACTTTTACAAGTCTCTCCCTTAACGTATGAAGGTATCCATTCTTTCATATGAGTACGCGCATAATGTACTAATATGTTTCCTTTATTACGATTTACTTGATTGCATCCTTTTGCTGGACAAGCAAATGATACTTGGGCTATAGGATTTTCAGCAATATGTAATAGTTTTTTCTCTTCAGCAGAAAGTTTCAAATTGTCGGCATGCTTTGTTGCTAAATGATTCATTAATGCATTACGTTGTATAAATTGTTGAGTACAACGTGTACATTTGAAAGGTAGTTCTTTTTCATGTCTTAAAATATGATAATACATAGTATTTTGATTTTTATGAGTCTTTCCACAGGTTTTGTGAGGACAAACAAACATTCCTTGTTCATTTTTAAGATAGTTTTCCACTTTAATGGAATCAGAATTATTTAAGGACATTTTGACTGTTTATCAATAAATATTAAACAAAAGGATTCAATTTTTTAAAAAAAAAGTTTCAATGACATCAACAAACAATCCCAATCACAAACCCAAGATCGCAATCGTGACAATGGTCATCGGTGCCGATTACACAAAGGCTATGGAACCAGGTCTCAATACAAAGCGCGAATACGCAAAACGACACGCTTACGATTTACATATTGGCGGCAAAGAAGTATGGGACCGCACACGACCCATTCCCTGGTCCAAACTTCGCTACATTTTAAACTTCATAGACAATTATGACTATATTTTCTGGTCCGATGCCGACGTTATTATAACTAATCAAGAGATTGATATTGAAACCGCCATCATCCCACTTCTTCCACCAAATAAGGATCTTCTATGGACTCGTGATGTAGTCGGCAATCTCAATTCAGGTAATATGCTCTTGCGTGGCCGTTCCGCCTGGCTCAAAGAGTTCATAGCCCGCACCTATGAACAGATTGACCTTATTAATCATATTTGGTGGGAAAACGCAGCGATGGTGCGACTCTATGAGAAGAACCCCACCGATACAAAGATGATTGAAACCATCAATAATCACGCACTTTTCAACGCCTACTTGTTCGGACCCAAGAATCTCGCCACCGACCCATCCGTCCGCCTATTTCAGCCAGGTGATTTCCTACTTCATTTTGCCGGCGTCGCCGACCAATGGAATATCTACCGCATGATGCGATACATGCTTCATTGTTTGAAAACCGGCACACCTCATAATACCAAGTTACTAGATACTTGGTATTCAACTCCTATAAAAACGCAGCAAGAGGCCGACTTATCTATTCAAAATATAGTTCCAAATTAAGGACGACCCAACAAATGTTGAAAGACATTTGGTTTTATCTCGCCGCATTGTTGGTCGTGTTTCTCCTCTTGGGAGATGGACGAGCAAAACATACTCTTACTATTTCACCCGAAAAGGCGGCTTCTATTCAATACGAAAACTGGCCCACATGGGATACGATCGATAAGCCTGGTACCCGTATTCGCGTCTTATGGATTCTACACGATTATGTACCATTTGTTAACGCCGGCTCAGAGATATGCGCCCATACCATGAACAAACATCTCCTTCGCAAACCGTATTTATACGATATTTGGGTCGGCACACCAGGTTACCCGAATAAGACATACGAGGGCGTCCGTTGTTTCGACTTATACAACACTGATATTTTGTTCGAAGTTCTGAAAGATACACATATCCTTATGAGTCATTCATATTACTACCGCAAACAGGCAATATGGATAGCACATAAATTCGGCGTTCCTTTCTTGGAATGGATCCATACTGATAACTATGTTCGAGCTATTGGACCGTATTGGTTTGATGAACGACTCAATGGACGTCAATGGGCGATTTTCAATTCACACAGCTTACAGGCCTCCCGAAAAGATTTACCAAAGGAATACACACGTATTGTCAGACCGCCAGTAGACTATCGTAAATACGGTATCTATCAGAGCCATCTTGATGAACCGAAGAAAGAGGCCAAATACGTAACACTCAGTAACGTAAATGAAAACAAGGGTGGTAATCTACTTATTCAACTGGCAAAGGCGATGCCAGAACAGGAGTTTTTAGGTATTATTGGTGGTTATCGTAAGCAGATTGTTGATAAGTCCCTTTCCAATCTGAGATACATCGAACATACTACTCAGATTAAGGATGTATATGCACAAACTTGGGTGATGATTATGCCTTCTAAGGAGGAGACATGGGGGCGAACTGCGGTAGAGGCGATGTCCTCCGGTATCCCAGTCGTCGTCTCGCCTACACCTGGATTAATGGAATGCTGTGGTGACGCTGCTCTTTATTGCGATCGTAACAATCTAGAAGAATGGGTGAAGACATTGCGACGACTCAGACAGGATCGCGAGTTTTACAATCAGCGTTCCTCTATTTCGCTCCAACATGCGCGTTCATTGGACCCGACCGATGAATTGGCCGATTTAGAAACCTGGATTGAGAAGACCGTACTCAAGGCGGGAGTTCATAAAGATAAAGAATGCTCCTTCCTTGAGAAAAATCTTCTATTCAGATAGAAACCCGAATGAACTTCGTCGTCAATAACACTCGCAAAAACAACAACCGCAAGAATAACCGCATTAATAACTCCCGCAAGAACAATGCCACCATGACCATGATGGGAGGTAAAATGTCCACCATTGGTTCTCGTGCCCAGGTCTTCCACGGAACCGCTCACCACACATCTGGTGGCTTAACCCGCAAGGATCTCAAGAAGAATAAGCACGGACGCATTGTTAGTGTCAAGGCCTCCGCTGCCGGTCGCAAGGCCCTCAAATTCTTACATCGTAAGGGATTCGTCGCCAAGAAGGGAACCTTCAAACTCTTCCATTAAACTGCGTAAAGATTCCCGGTGAGAATTAGAGATGAACTCACCAAAAAACAATACTCGTAAAAATAACACCAAGCCAAATAATAAACCCGTAAAACGCAATCGTTCTACGCGTTTACCAAAGTATTCCAACACATTACATGGACTCCAGAAATGGCACGATTATGCCTTCGAAAAACTCGGCTGGATAGTTCTCGCCAAGGCGAAAGGTTACAATTCCAAGATTGCCGAGTACAAGAGAATGCTCTCTCATTTACTCAAATCCCTTGAACATGTCCGAGCAGAATACGAAGATGCCAACCGTAAGCACGATCTCAATGTTCTCCACATGAACGTAATTGAACTCCATCACTTCGTTATGAAGAATTTTTAATGTGCTCAATGATGCGTGTTCCTAGTTTAATTAAATGAACTCCTTTACGAAAACGGCTATTATCCGTTTCTGTATCTGAATCGGCGATTTTATGCCAAAATAGCGACCATTGAGTCTCCCCAATATCGCTCACTACTAATCCTAGTCCCTGTTCCGCCGTTGCCTTCACAATAAGATTCCAATCGCCGGTCATTCCGAAACCTTCGTGGCCACCACGGGCCGGTAGGCGATGAATCATATCGTACATAGTACGTGGATCGGCACCGACAGGAAAGAAGATTGCGTCCGGAATCGTAGGTATTTCAATATGCTCGCCGAGCCAAATACGCGTTAGCATAATACGGCCCTCGCCGAGCACACTATCCATAAATGTTAGAAATCCAGGTGGTGCCTTGGGCGCACCGACGGCAAACACTATCAGAATTGAACCGGCAACACCTAGACCGTTACTCATACCTTTGATGATTGTTGCCAAACAAGACCATTCTCTGCCGCTGCCATTGCTTCCAGGACGTATAACAAACGTCCAATTATGTTCCACTTCGAGGGTTTCAAATCCAGGTCCGCATACGAGAATACGACATACATGCGGCGAACCGGATATAAACTCCCAGGGAATCCACATATTACTTTCATTACAAAAACAGTAAAGAGCACGTCCAACGAGAGAGCAACCAAGTCCTTCTAACTCCATAGCCCAGCCTATAAAAACAGCACACCTTTACAAGAGGATATGAACGCAATGAAAGTGGCGGAAGCGATTGTCGGATCGGCACTCGTAATCGGACTCATGGACGCATTATGGCTAACAATACGATTCAATTACCACAACGACTTATTCTATAAAATACAGAAGTTGGAATTGGCACCACGATTCGGAGCGGCCGCCTATATATACGCACTCATTCCAGTCGCCGTATTTTTGTACGCTGTGAAGGATGCATTTACAATCCAGGATGCCGCTATAAAAGGAGCCATCCTCGGTTTTATTCTTTACTCTTTCTACGATGTCACGAATTACGCTACACTCGTGAATTATACTTTAGAAATGACCCTTACCGATACCGCATGGGGTACTGCGTTATGCGCCGCAGGAGCAGCGGTCGGTTATATCTTCTATACCCGTTAAATGAACGGATTATATGCCCATTGGAGTAACGCTTGACGTTCCCGCACTGAGCACGAAACATCACCAGGCGAACATTTAGCACGCACAGTACCGGCGTGGCGATTGAATGAACGCCAGCGACCGATCTGCACGCGATCCAGTTCAGGAATACGACGACCGAGCCAGTAGCGACAGTACCATTGAAACCATCCGCGTTCATCTGGATTCTGCTTGACGTCGGCTAATATAGCACGCCCTTCCTGTACCCCAACATGGCGTCCGCGTGCCGGTGCCCACCCCTTTTCCCGCCAAACAGACAACGGTTGGCGAGAGGTGACACCGAAAAAGTTAATAGATTCGTCGCGTTCAGCGGACAACTTTCCCGCCGCCGCCGCGTAGAGAAACCATTCGCGCGGAAATTCGTCGGTACAGTCGTTAAGGTAGCGACCGTCGAACGCACCCATGAATAATATTTCGGCGGGCGTCAAAGCCGGCGCGAACCCCACGGCGAACCCTTCGCCCGGATTTTCGGCCAATTCATACTCGTATCCTTTTATAAGCGGCATTTTTCCGCCACCCCGCACTTTTGTACCGCGTTTAAACGACGCCAAGGGGGGACCGTTCAGTGCCCCCGCGATAATTGCCTCAACCGTCGGCATGCTTCCTACATAAACGCAAGGAAAAAATTGACCCCGCTCTTCGTCGATAATAAACAGCAACCAATCATACCGAAATGCCGCCAAAAACTATCACTGTTAAACCCGCAAAACAGAGTTCTATTAATTTGTTCTTTTCGAAGCCGACGGCAGCCGCTAAAACGCCCGCCCCCGCTCAAGTAGCACCCGCTACTTTGTTAGAAACACAGGATTCACGAGTAGCGGCTTTTATGTCAACTTTATCTGCGAATGAACAAATCGCACATAAAATTGCAGTTGAAAAGTTAGGCACAAGTTACGACATTACTAGGACACATGGATTCAAAAATTGGTCTAATAGAACATAACTTCTTGAAAAGATAAACCGATTTTTTCGATACATCGCCTCTAAGATCGGCGACCCAATTGCGTAAATATTTATTTCCATCGTAGATTTGATTTGCATTCACTAATTCAGAGATAGAGACCCATCGGCATTCGCATATTTCATTTTCGGGTCCTGGATATATTTTCACTCGGTTCATATCCCCTTTGAGAACTGCGTATCGAAAAAGATACGATTGAGAACCTTTAGAGACACGAAAAACGTCAGAATGGACGTAATAATCGGTAGCGACTAAACCGGTTTCTTCCCAGCATTCGCGCATTGCGGTAGCTAAATCGTCGTTATTGTCTTTTGCTTCACGATGACCTTTGGGGAAACCCCATTTTTTAGAACGTGAATCTTTCACCAACAATGTATGGGTACATTCGGGTGAAAGAAGTATAAATCCCGCGCCTGCGTAAGACATTATGAGGGAGTACCTATATGGATAGAGATATTTGTTTTTAAGCCAAAAAACATATCTCATAAAATCTATGAAATATGTTTTAGGGTTTTTACAGGTTGTCTCCTGTACAATGCTTCCGCCTTTTTTTTGTTTTGTTTTTTTTGTATTTTTTACTGCAGGAAGCATTGTAATCATATAGTACGAATTTAGATTTGCTGTATGGTCACTTAGAAAGCGGAAACCGGTGTCGTCAAACAGGCATCAGGGATTTTTATAATAAAGAATTTGCTGTAAGATGCCTTCAATGAATATAATATTTATTTTCAAATTAATTTGTTTGCTGTGTGGTTTCGTAGATACAGTGACCGAGGCTCGGTGGTTTCAGGATTCGTTCATGATTTATAATTTTGTAACAAAAGATCATTTGGTTTGCTGTTAGAATCCTAGAGCCGATGTTCCTTTTTGAATTTTTTGGGGCTATCAATTTTTTGTTTTTTTTCGGAATTTTTTTAGGTTTTTAGTTGTCTTCGTTCCAGGCGGCACTTAGGCGTTCTCGGATTTGGTCGTATCTAGCGTGGTCTAGTTCTAGGCGGAGTGTTTCGTAGGGTGTCATTTGGCGCGGACCTTCAGTTTGTAGAATCTCAAACTGCGTAGGGGACCATCCAGAAAGCATCGCTACACCTGGTGTATCTGCAGTTGCGTGGAAGTCCGTTTGTGGGTCGGCACGTAGATTCCAGATGACGATGCGAGGCGGTGTGAACGCTTGACCTGGACCCCACATATCTTCGCCGGCACGCTTGAATGCCTCTTGGATCATCTCTACATGAGTTTGCCATGGTTTGGTTTTCACTGCGTGGCGGTATGTATTTGAGGTGTAGTCGCTTTCCTCGCTAGAACTATATGCTTTGTCCCAGCACATATCGGTGAGGACGATGAGATTCTCTGGTTCTTCGCCTGGTCGCACCCGCTTTGTCTTAAGTGTTTCAAGCACTAAGTCCATCGCCTTCTGGAAGTCGGTGCTGAGACCCATTCCGATGCCACTACGTTTGATTGAGTCTATGCGAGCAAACAGATCGGAGTCTGGTTGGAAGTGATGCCATGTAGGATATGAATCAAAGGTCATCATCATATCCTTGAATTCGTCAGAGCAGACTTGAGAGCCGAGTATGCCGAGTGCCATTGAGACATCGTATGGTGTGCCGCTCATTGAGCCGCTGAAGTCGCACATGAAGATTGAGCGACCTAGGCCACCGAGTTCCTTCGTTTTGTTCACCATTGCGTTCCAAACGCTTTGGAGATAGTTCTTTTCGTCGTCGGTTAAGTCAGAACCATGGCGAGCACGAACCACTATTTCATGCGGGAAGAGTGTGTCGGCACCGTGGAGTTTCTTGGTGCCTTTCACCGCCTCTTCAAAGTGCGTTTTGAAGTTTTCGCGGCATTTCATACGCACTGGGTCATCGGGATGGCGGAGTTCCCCCTTTTCTTTGCGTTCTACTGGCTCGTTGAGGAACGCACGAGCGTAGAGTTTGCCGGCACGGCCTGGCACAGTTGCAGGGATGATTTGGTCCCATTTATTGGAGCACATTAGAGTTTCTATTGTGCGAAGTTTAGCATTGAGTGATGCTATTAGTTTGCGGTAGTTTCGCATATTGTGGCTAAACTTATAGCCGTCTTCTACCGTCAGTTTGCCGCCCATGATATAGGCGAGATGGCGAGCCTGTTTCTCATATTTGGAGCCTTCACGAGGTGCCCATTTACCGGCAAGAGTGAGATTGTGTTCCGCTTCGCTATCGGCGAGGAGTTGCTTGGCAAACATCACGAGTAGGTCCTTTGAGAGAGGAGTGAGTGGTCCTGTTGGATTTCGGCTGGCGATTTCTATCACATCGGACCAGCAGCCGTAGTGAGGGATGAGGTCCATCACCGCTTTCGCTAGATGCGGTTTTGCATCGTAGAGTCGTTGGTAGAGAGTATAGAAGATATCTCTTTCGCCTTTGCCGCCGCGGACATTGCGGGCATTGAATGCCAAGACGAAGGCATCTTGATACACTTCAAGTGTATCGGCGGCAAGTACCTTGCTAAGAGAATCGGCAAGTGCTTCTTTGGTTACGCCGCGGACGAGTTTGACGTTGAGGTCAACGCGTGGGTCTCCTGAACTGGAGTAGACGTCGGAGCCTTTGACTCCTATTGTAGGAATGGTAGGAAGTTGGAGGGAGGAGGACATTTTGTGTATCAGGGAGGGAGATTGTAGGAGGGAGGAATATAGGGTATTATTCTAAATTCCGTCCGGCCCGCCTATCAATTTTTTTTTATTTTTCCTATTTTTGCCAATACCTAAAACTATTTTATTATCCTTTACTATCAATACACTGGCGTTATCATATTTTACCATCTCTCGCTCAGCGCTGAAACATCAGCTGGAATTATGGCAACGTTACTTACCCACAATAACACCGCATTATGCGGTAAAATGTAATAACGACGCAACGATGATGCGATGGATGACGGAACTACATCCAACAATTGGATTTGACTGTGCTTCTCGTCGTGAAATACACGAAGCACTTCCATTAGTAGACCCGACTCGCATTATCTATGCCCAACCCTGTAAGAAAACCGAAGATATAAAGGTAGCGAATACGAATGGTATTCCGCTTTCAGTGGTAGATTCAGTGGAAGAGACTGAGAAGATGGTAGGATGGACTGGTGAGATTTTGATCCGCTTGCTGGTCGAAGATAAAGGTTCTAAACAACCCTTTGGTAAAAAGTTTGGTGCCCCACTAGCTTGGTTACCAAAGATCTACGATACGGCTCGCGCCCTTAAACTAAACTTTACAGGCTTTAGTTTCCACGTTGGAAGCGAGTGCCAAAACCCAGAGCAATACGCCAAGGCGATTGCCGATTGTAAGAGAGCGGCAGAAATTGCCAAAACATATGGATTTGATACAACAACAGTTGATATTGGTGGAGGATTCTTGGCCGATGCGGAATCTTTCAAATCGGTGGCAGCCACCATTCGCCATGCGCAACTTATTCATTTCAACGACCCAAAAGTACGCTTTATCGCCGAACCTGGACGTTTCTTAGCGGCCCCTACACATACATTATACACTACAGTAATTGGAAAGAAACCGGCATACCCTACGCCTCAGTCGGACCAAGAACCGGCATGGCGTATAACGATTGACGAATCGGTTTACGGTAGTTTCTCTAATATTCCGTTTGACCATCAGACGCCTACATTAGAACGCTTGAGACCAAGAAAACTCGCCGAACAATTGAGACCTACCATTGTTTTCGGCCGTACATGCGATTCTGGCGATTGTCTTGGTGATAATATTCCGCTTGTTGATGTTGAAGTCGGCGATATTTTGAAGGTTCCCAATATGGGCGCCTATACAACGGTGACTGCATCGGAGTTTAACGGTTTCCCA
>Ga0208379_1000833_pt1 | contig 12734 bp, 5 predicted proteins | sample CryBogCBE02Aug07_FD_184559 | JGI IMG/M metagenome (GOLD analysis project Ga0208379, IMG submission 184559) | Freshwater microbial communities from Crystal Bog, Wisconsin, USA - CBE02Aug07 (SPAdes) | ecosystem: Environmental > Aquatic > Freshwater > Lake | place: Crystal Bog, Wisconsin, USA... | reverse complement strand
CAACAGGACCTACCGGAGCAAGTGGTCTGTCTGGACCGACGGGACCTACGGGAGCAAGTGGACTGTCTGGACCAACAGGACCTACCGGTGCTTCGGGACTCAGTGGTCCTACGGGTCCTACGGGAGCAAGTGGTCTGTCTGGACCAACGGGACCTACCGGAGCAAGTGGTCTATCTGGTCCTACGGGTCCTACGGGAGCAAGTGGTCTGTCTGGACCAACGGGACCTACCGGAGCAAGTGGATTATCTGGACCAACAGGACCATCGGGTCCTATTGGAGGCTCAAATACCCAAATCATTTTCAATAATAGCGGGGCTCCGGGTGGAAACCCTGCTCTTACCTTTACTGTGTCCACGGGAATTACTACGATGAGTTCACTTGTGGTGACGAATGCAACATCGATGACGGGGAACCTGAATATGAACTTGTGTAATATTACCAATTTGGGAACGGATGGGTTTTCATTGAATACTGGACAATCTGCTTTCTCTTTCTCGGTGACTCCATCATCTACGGTTGTAGCGGGAGGGTATACCTACTACGTATGCACTGCTAGTTGTACGATAACACCAAACTACGCAGTTACTGGTGTTCAATACTTTGCGGTTGGTGGTGGAGGTGGAGGAGGATGGGGCAATAATTTTGGTTCCTGGCAATTATATGGTGCTGGTGCAGGAGCAGGTGGATTACAGACAAATATTGCATCGGCATACTGCAATGCGAATGAATTCAATAGCACTGTATCTTCTGGCATAAGCCTCACCGGAGGAAGCAGCTATACTCTCACAATTGGATCGGGTGGTGCAGGTGCGCCGTTTAATAGTGGATTAGTATCAGGATACCAAGGAGGATCAACAATATTTAGCGGGACTGGAATCACTACGATCAGTGCATTAGGTGGTGGCGGGGGTGGTACCATGAACAATGCTGGACCCACAGGAACATTTGGATGTGGTGGAGGTGGAGGTGGTGGAGATGCAAATTTCAATGGAAGTCCAGGAACACAAGGATACAAGGGTGGCGACCAATCTAAACCTGGAGCAGGTGTTACGTCTTACGGAGCTGGAGGCGGAGGTATTGCGTCTGCAGGTAGTAATTCTTCAAGTAGCGTAATTGGCGTGGGAGGTAGTGCACTATCATTCATTGTGTCGGGAACCACGATTGGAACATATGGAGGCGGCGGCGGTGGTGGTGCGGGAGGATCGGGTGGAGGAGGAGGTGCAGGAGCAGGAGGCAGTGGTGCAGGGTCTGGTGCTTCGGCTACGGCGAATAGCGGAAGCGGTGGAGGAGGTGGAGGTTATAATGGAGGAGGTGGTAATGGTGGTTCTGGTATTTTTATTATCGGTGTTCCAACTGCGCAAGCACAGCTGGCGGTTCCAGTCCAACTCGGGTCTATGTTCATCAATTCGGGAAATAATCTCCAGCTGTCCGCAAGTAACAATATTGTGCTATCTCCGTCAGGCGGTGGAGTCATAATTTCAGGTCTTTCGTCCAACATCTATACCGGCAGCGTCCTTTCATTCAACAGTGGAACAGGTGCAGTGACCTACAGCACTCTCGTGACCGCAACAGGGCCTACGGGTCTTACAGGTCCCACAGGTCTACAGGGAAGCACGGGGGCAACCGGAACATTTTCGTTTACGGGTCCAACAGGTACGGTTCTGTACTATAACGGAACCAGCGTAACGGGGGTGTCGGGGTTCACGTACGTTCCAAATACGGCCGGGGCTACGGGAGTTCTCACAGTGGATGGGGCACTTGTCCCGACTCAATCAAACTATTACGCCCTGGGAACGGCGGCACTTCCTTGGAAACATCTGTACGTCGGTGGAGGAACAGTCTACATCGGTGGAATCGCCATTTCGTCCAATGCGGGAACCAACAATCTCAACTTTACGTCCGTAGCCAACGGGGCATCTGTAGGAATCGTAGGTGCGTCTGGCGTTATCGGGCCAAGTGGACCCACAGGACCCACCGGATTACAGGGTTTGACTGGGCTCACCGGACCTACAGGTGCGTCTGGATTGTCCGGACCTACAGGGCCTACCGGCGCTTCGGGACTCAGTGGTCCTACGGGTCCTACCGGCGCTTCGGGACTCAGCGGTCCTACGGGTCCTACCGGTGCTAGCGGACTGAGTGGTCCTACGGGTCCTACCGGAGCAAGTGGATTGTCTGGACCAACGGGTCCTACCGGTGCTAGCGGACTGAGTGGACCGACAGGGCCTACGGGTGCTAGCGGACTGAGTGGGCCAACGGGTCCTACCGGAGCAAGCGGATTGTCTGGACCGACAGGACCTACCGGCGCGTCAGGACTCAGCGGTCCTACGGGGCCTACGGGAGCAAGTGGGTTGTCTGGACCGACGGGACCTACCGGTGCTTCTGGACTCAGTGGTCCTACAGGACCTACCGGAGCAAGTGGGCTATCTGGACCGACGGGTCCTACCGGTGCTAGCGGACTGAGTGGTCCTACGGGACCTACCGGTGCGTCGGGATTAAGTGGACCAACAGGACCTACTGGCGCGTCAGGACTCAGCGGTCCTACGGGACCTACCGGAGCAAGTGGATTATCTGGACCAACAGGGCCTACCGGTGCTTCGGGACTCAGTGGTCCTACGGGACCTACGGGAGCAAGTGGGTTATCAGGACCTACGGGACCGACTGGTGCAAGTGGGTTATCAGGACCTACGGGACCGACTGGTGCAAGTGGGTTATCAGGACCTACGGGACCTACCGGCGCGTCTGGACTCAGTGGACCAACGGGACCAACGGGAGCAAGTGGGTTATCAGGACCAACGGGACCAACGGGAGCCTCTGGGTTGTCTGGACCAACGGGACCTACCGGAGCTTCGGGACTCAGTGGTCCTACGGGACCAACGGGACCCTCAGGAGTCCAAGGAGCTACAGGGCCGATTGGCGGAAGCAATACCCAAATCCTCTTCAATAATAGCGGTGCTGTAGGAGGAAATGCATCCCTTACGTTCAACAATACGACGGGAACAACCACAGCAAGTTCATTAACGATTACAAACGCATCAACGCAGGGAGGAGTGGCTACCTTCTCGTCCAATATTACTGTAACAGGAACGACCACAACAAGCTCACTCGTAGTCTCAAATACTACCTCTATGTACGGAAACCTGAATATGAACCTATGCAACATCACAAATTTAGGAACGGATGGATTTTCATTAAATGTTGGACAATTTGCATTATCATTCTCAGTGACCCCATCATCTACAGTTGTATCGGGGGGTTATACCTACTACGTATGCACTGCTAGTTGTACGATAACACCAAACTACGCAGTTAGCAACGTAGCATATTTTATGGTCGGTGGTGGTGGCGGTGGAGGTTATAATTTCGGTGGAGGTGGTGGAGCAGGTGGACTAAGAACAAACGATTCTACTTTATCAGGGACTATTTTGTCTTCGCAGTATGACGGGAGTGGATACCTAAGCCTTGCATCTGGAGGGTCGTATAGTATAGTCATTGGGTCTGGTGGAGCGGGAGGAATTCCTTCGGTTGTGAATGGTTCAAATGGCGGAGATACGATATTTTCAGGAACAGCTATTACAACTAAAACAGCGAATGGTGGTGGTGGCGGAACTACTTACGGAAGTAATGGTTTGAACGGTGGATGCGGCGGTGGTGGTGGAGCAAGTAATCGTCCTGGAGGTACAGGAAATCAAGGATACAATGGTGGAGCTGCTAACGTGAACGGATATCTAGGTTGTGGCGGAGGAGGTGGTCTAGCTTCAGTTGGTGGCAGTGCATCGGGTGGGACAAGTGGTACAGCTGGGTCAGGAGGGTCTGCTCTGACTTACACACCTGTAAATATGACATTTGGTGGTGGTGGTGGTGGTACAGGAAATGATGTGACAGGTGGCTTTAAAGCAGGTGCAGGTGGTGGTGGTGGTGCAGGTGCGGGATCATCTGGTAACGATATATCAGGTGGATCAGCCTCTGCAGGGAGTGGTTCTGGAGGTGGTGGTGGCGGTGGTTTTGTTTCTCAACCATCAACCGCGGGTGGAAGGGGTGGTTCTGGATTATTCATTATTGGAATTCCTACTTCGCAAGCACAAACAACAAATCCACTGCAATTAGGATCTATCGCCATCAATTCCTCAAACAATCTCCAGTTATCTGCGACCTCCAATATTGTCATGGCTCCATCCTCCGGTGGAGTTACGATTTCAGGTCTCTCGTCCAATGTCTATACTGGCAGTGTCTTGTCATTCAACAGCGGAACAGGTGCAGTGACCTACAGCACTCTTCTGACCGCAACTGGTCCTACGGGTCCATCAGGTGTGGCAGGGCCTACAGGTGCTAGTGGGCTGTCGGGACCTACAGGACCTACCGGAGCTTCGGGACTCAGTGGTCCTACGGGACCTACCGGAGCAAGTGGGTTGTCTGGACCAACGGGACCTACCGGCGCTTCAGGACTCAGCGGTCCTACGGGACCTACAGGTGCTAGCGGGTTGTCTGGACCAACGGGACCTACCGGCGCGTCTGGACTCAGTGGACCTACGGGTCCTACGGGAGCCTCTGGTCTGTCGGGACCTACAGGACCTACAGGACCTACCGGCGCTTCTGGACTCAGTGGTCCTACGGGACCTACAGGTGCTAGTGGACTATCTGGACCTACAGGGCCTACAGGTGCTTCAGGACTGAGTGGTCCCACAGGGCCTACCGGTGCTTCTGGATTGTCTGGACCTACAGGGCCGACTGGAGCAAGTGGGTTGTCTGGACCAACGGGACCTACAGGTGCTTCAGGACTGAGTGGTCCCACAGGGCCTACGGGTGCTTCGGGACTCAGTGGTCCTACGGGACCTACGGGAGCAAGTGGATTGTCTGGACCAACGGGACCCACAGGTGCGTCTGGATTATCTGGACCGACGGGACCGACTGGAGCAAGTGGTTTGTCCGGACCGACTGGACCGACTGGACCGACTGGAGCCTCTGGATTAAGCGGACCAATCGGACCGACTGGAGCAAGTGGGTTGTCTGGACCAACGGGACCTACAGGTGCTTCTGGTCTAAGTGGACCAACGGGACCTACGGGAGCAAGTGGTCTGTCTGGACCTACAGGACCAACGGGTGCTTCAGGACTCAGTGGTCCTACGGGACCTACGGGAGCAAGTGGTCTATCTGGACTAACGGGACCCACGGGAGCAAGTGGATTGTCTGGACCGACTGGACCTACGGGTGCTTCGGGACTCAGTGGTCCAACAGGACCAACAGGTGCATCTGGATTATCTGGACCTACGGGTCCTACTGGAGCAAGTGGTCTGTCGGGTCCTACGGGTCCTACGGGTCCTACGGGTGCTTCGGGTCTCAGCGGTCCAACAGGACCGACTGGAGCGTCTGGATTGTCTGGTCCTACAGGTCCTACAGGACCGTCGGGAGTCCAGGGAGCTACAGGACCAATCGGCGGATCTACCACCCAGATTCTCTACAATAACGGGGGTATTGCAGCAGGAAGCGCTGCCCTCACATTCGCTAGTGCATCAGGAACAACAACAATCAGTGCACTAGTTGTCTCGAATGCCACAACACATTATGGAAGTGTAGGAATGAACTATTGTAATATAAATGATGTGGCAACAGAGACGTTCAGCAGATACTATGCAGCAAGTCCGTTAAGCTTTTCTATAAGTCCATCGACAACAATAAGTGGATCATATACATACTATATATGCACAGCAAGTTGCACAGTCACAGTTGGTGCAGGAACATTAACCAACGTAACCTACTTTGCAATTGGTGGAGGTGGAGGTGGAGGTGGTGATTATACTCCTGGTGGTGGTGGAGCTGGAGGTCTTCAGACAAATGACCCAGCCTTATCAAGTTTAGCTCCTCCTGGAGCTAGCCAATACAACAGCGGATACATTAGTTTAACAGCGGGACAGGCGTATACTCTCACTATTGGAGCAGGTGGAATTGGAAACTGCAACCCGTTAGGAAACAGCGGAACAAATGATACTGGAACCAACGGTGGAAGCACAACATTTTCAGGATCTGGAATTACAACTGTTACTGCAGTAGGTGGTGGCGGAGGTTCTGGAAACATAACAAATGCGAACTCAGGTGGTTGTGGCGGTGGTTCTGGGTATGGTCACTCTGCAGGAAGCGGTACTCAGGGATACGGGGGTGGTAGTGGAGCATATGTATATGCAGGGTGTGGTGGTGGAGGTATAGCGGGAGCCGGTGCAAGTGCTCCTAGCACATCAGGAGGTGCAGGTGGTATTGGTCTTACGTATGTTGGGCGTGCTGTTGGTGGTGGAGGTGGCGGTGGTACTAGTACTGGATATTCACCTGGATCAAATGCATATGGCGGAGGAACTGGAGGTGCAACTATATCTGGAGGTAATGCAACAAACGGAACTGGTGGTGGTGGAGGAGGAGATGGTAATGGTGGTGATGCTAGCGGAGCAGGAGGAAACGGTGGTACAGGTGTTTTCATTCTTGGAATACCTACAAGTCAAGTATCATCAACAACTGGACAATATGGGTCTATCTCCATTAATTCAGCCAACAATCTCCAGTTATCTGCGACCTCTAACATTACGCTGGCATCCTCTACTACTCTATCAGGAACACTCATACAAACATATGCTGGTTCTCTAGTCGCTTATACAATTACTGGAACTGATACAGTTGGAGGAGCAGGATACATGAACTTCTTGCGTGTCTCCAACAGTTATGGTGGCACAAACCCGTCTAAGACATTTCGTATAAACCCCAGTGGAGGTCTGGAGCTCATCAACAATGCATATACCTCCAATATTTTCAGTGTTGCCGATAACGGAGTTCTAAATGTGGGAGGCGGGTTTGCAGCAGCTACATCGGCCAACTCGGCTACCTCCAACTATCTCGCATTTAACACGCAATCGCACATCTACGACGACGGAAACTTCCATATTCATTCAACGAACAATGGAGGTTCCATGTGGCTGAACACAAGCGGAGGACAGATAAATTTGATTTCCCAACCGATTGGAGGAAGTTCGCTAGGAACAGGTGTAGGTATCGGAACATCCAGTCTTACGGCCTTTGTATCCATCAGCGGAACTAAGACATACTCGCTCAGTAGCTACGGATACCTTGCACAGAGCGGAGCCGGCACCGGTGGTAGCACTGGTAATGTGGGGTTCAGCCTATTTACAAGTGGACGTATTCAGTGCACGGAGTTGGATGCCACCTCCGATGAACGCCTCAAGGATATTTCGGGGGGTATTACGGCCGAGGATGCCCTGCGATTTGTCCAGAGCGTCAGTGGAATGTATTACTCCTGGAAATCCGACCCATGCGGAGGCTTGCGATCGGGCTTCATCGCTCAAGATATTCACAAGGCAGGATTTGACCATATGGTTTCGGCGATCCCGAGAGCAGACATATGTGGTCAAGTAGATGATGACGGGTTCACGCACCCAGAAGGAGCCCAGCTGACTCTGAATTACAGTTCAATTACACCTTACCATCACGAAGCCATCAAGTACTTACTTGATCGCGTCGCACAATTGGAAGCTCAGATTTCAGGCCTTTTACTTCGCTAAGTTGTCCTTGTAAGCAGAATACAGCTTGGAACTCACGACTTCCTGCATCTCGAGCGTGAACGAAAAGTTTCCAAAGAGGGTGAGTGGGCGGCCGTAACAGTCCGTGAGTTTCAGCTTGATCACGGAAATGTTCTCAGGTTCGGAGAACACCACCCTGTTGGTGATGGTGTTTCCTCCGTCGGCATAGATGATATTATTCTTACCCGCAGTAACCACGATCTTGGCGAAGGCTGGCGATGCCGTTCCGTTGAAGGATACATGGTCAACCGCCTCGTACTTCTCCAGGTTCAGGAGAACGTAGGTGTTGCCCCAGATATTGGTGATTGTTTCTCCCGTGTACGACGAAGCTCCCGAGTATGCATTACTGATAAATCCAAGATAGGATCCCAGCCCTGTATCGAAGGGACGGAGAGACGCTTCGCGAGTAACACAGCAGGTTCCGCTGGTGATTGCAGGAGCAAAATTGAGAGAGAAGGGAGAGGTAGTGGTAGTTCCCGAGATCGTGCACGTACCGGTCACCGGATTAAAGGTAACACCAAGCCCGATTCCAGCGGTAGCCGATACCGATGATACAATAGCCGATGCCAGAGTTGCGGATGTATAATTGCCGTCCGAGATCGTACACTGCACACCGCTCACCGTGAAATTCGTATTCTCCAGCGTGGCGGAGAAATCGTACCATGTGTTGGGGAGTTCAATGCTAGACAGGCGCATAGAGGTGATGTTCTTGTACGTTCGGGGAAGCCGAATCGTACAGAAGCCAGCATTTGTGATTCCTGCATTGTCGCGGAAACGGGTGTCGACATTGACAACACGGGGAATTGATTCGGTGGGGTATACAGCACCGAGCGTTGTTCGGTCTTGGAATCCTCCAATAGGGCGCATAACAGGGCCGCTCATCTGTTATCTATTATAGTTTAATCACTACGGAATTCTTGGCAGACTTACGTTCCGATCCTGCGGACTTACGTAGCGCCGACTTCGCGGGTACGGGGCGGGGCGGAGGCGGGGGTGCCGAGGTCGCGATCGGGGCGGGCGGGGCCTGGACCGGGACCTGAAACATCGGCTGCTGCGGGGGCAGGTTGGCACCCACCTTCTTCTCCTCTTTCTGGATCTTGTTCAGAATATCACCAATACCCATTCCCGACGGCGACTTCATCTCGCGAACCGGCTTAATAGGAATCGTGCGCGTCGGCTGTGTCGGCGGGGGAGGAGAGTTCACTCCTCCAAGGAACGACATCAGGCCTGCAAGAGGGTTGGAGTCTTGCTGCTGAGGCTGGGGGGCGGGGGCGGAGGGGAAGGTTGGGACGTTTACGGACTGCTGGGACTGGGCCTGCTGACGGAACTGCTGGGTCTGGTTCTGCATGGCTTGGGCGGCCATCTGACGAGCAATATCGGGGTTCTGCTTCAGAATCTCCTGAATATTCGGGACAGGAGCCTTCATCGCCATCTGGTTGGTAAGGTGCACCATATAGACCATGAAACAGGTACGCATCGGAATACGGACAAGGGGGTGCATCCGCATCTTGTCGCCGTACAGATCGTACAGCTCCTCAAAATCCTCTTCCAGATCGCCCACATTCATCTGGGCGGACTGAGACAGACCGTCGAGCTGGAGACCGAACATCTTGATCATGTTCACATTCTTGGATCCCCACTCCATTGCGGACATACCTGTGATAAACCATTCAGAGAACTGCTTGATGGTGGCATCCATGGCCTTCTCCTTGCGGACAAATTCTAGTTCCATCTCCATCTCGTCCAGTGGCGAATCCATTGTGAAGCGCTTGCGGATCGGGACGCCCAGCTTGTTGAGGCGCTCAAACTTGCGGAGCAATTCATACTTCTTCTTCATGATAGCGTCCTCGGACATTTTGGGAGCAACGTTCACGGGCTTGAGGTAGGCTTCGGCGTTCAAGTTCTCCACACCGTCCCAGGTCTTAGTGGTACCCACATCCTCGGCGGACGGGACGAGGCGAGGGGGCGCGGGGGGCTCGGAGGAGGACGAGGAAGGGAGGTCGGTGAAATCCAGAGAAATCGACTCCATCTCGGGCAGTTTGGTGTCGGGCGAGGACGACGACATGGTGTTCATGTTCATGAGAAGATCGGCTCCAGGGACATCCATCCTTGGCGAGTACTATTATGAAGACTGTGTAGGTTGTTCTTAAAGTTAAAACGCAGGAGGGTGCTCTAAGAAGTAAAGACCCTGTAAGAACGAGTCAGCCAAATCGTCCTTCTTCTTGTGTGACTTGAAAAAGTCATGGTTCGCAGGAGGACAGAGGGCATCGCAGTGAACGATTCCCGTCTTCTTGCGTCCGCGATACGTCGTGGTCGCGTCCGTGGTGGTCGTGATATTGTCCAGCTTGTGAATGGCTGAGACCCCCTTTGTCCTGAACCCGCGACAGGCAAAGTACATGTGGAGCATCGCTTGAACTGCAAACATCCGCCGATCCAGCTGGTTTTCAAAGATCGCAAGATCAGCATCCCGCCACCATCCAAGATCTGCGCGCTTATCAAGACAAGCCACAATATCGTTCACGAGATCAAGGACTCCGCCGCCAGGGGCACGAGCATTTCCCTTGAACTTGGCCCACCCCGACTTGTTCATTTCCGTCCAGATTCGACCAACCAGATCCTTTTTGGTTTTTCCCTCGATCTTATACGGATTCCCCAGCTCCTGCAATTCGGGAATAGATTTCTTGGTCAGAGCCGCCTTGGTCATAGTCAAACTCTTGGGCCGATGACGAGAACACGCTTGGGTTCCTACCCCTGCCTGAACCCACATCGCGGGTTTCGCACACTTGAAACACGCAGTGCGGGTATGTCCGTTCTTTTCGGCCACCACATCAATCACATCCCACGCCACAATTCGCATATCTGTTCTAGACGTTCCCTCTAGAACACATACCGCTAGATTACGAAGTCCTATATCAAAACTAATCAGTTTCATTCTGTCTCTTACGCCGCTGCTTGTACGAGAGATAACAAAACTGGCTTTTTATCGCTCTTACTATACGGTATCCCCTTCGCGGTAAGCAGATCGCGCAGCTGAGCAACCGTCTTGCCCGTGAAGTCCGAGATGTCCTCACCAATCACACCCTGCTCCTGCTCCTCCTCGTGCTCATGCTCATGCTCGGCGTCGGCATCCACATCATGGACCGATACGCGGTCGTCCACGACCTGTTCGTGTTCCTGTTCCTGCTCCTGCTCCTGCTCCTGCTCCTGGTGCTCTACCGGCTCCTCAACGGGTGGGTGAGATAGGAAAGAGGGAGGAGGCGTGGTAACGGCAACGGCGAGGGCATTGATCGCCTGGGCCATGCGGGACTGCTGGATGTACATCCACGCGACAAGACCGGTGAGGATAAGTACGATTCCGGCGACGAGCGCAACGATTCCGTGGAAGAACTCCATGTATTTATTTACCTTCTGGTTCACTTAAAAATCCTCCGAATCAAACTTGATCGTCATATCCTCTTCCTTGGCTCCCACTCCAGCCTTTGAGTAATCCGAGACGCGGCGCTCAAAGAAATTACCCTTACCCTCCATAGAAATCATGTCCATGAAATCAAATGGGTTCTGGGCGTTGTAAATCTTCTGGATCCCTAGTTGGACAGCAAGACGGTCGGCCACAAACTGGATATACTGAGTCATCAATTTAGCGTTCATGCCAATGAGGGTGCACGGTAGGGACTCGCAAATGAACTCGGTTTCAATCTTCACGGCACTCTCAAGAATCTCACGAATCTTTTCGGCCGCAATCGGGATCTGACCGTGGTACATCTCTACCGCAAACACCGTATGCAGCCCCTCGTCGCGGGAAATCAGCTCATTGGAAAACGTCAGACCCGGGAGCAGGCCGCGCTTCTTCAGCCAGTAGATCGCACAAAATGCCCCGCTGAAAAAGATTCCCTCAACGCACGCAAAGGCAACGAGACGAGTTGCAAAATCCTCGCCGCTCTCAATCCACTTCATCGCCCACTCTCCCTTCTGCTTGATACAGGGGATGGTGTCCAGGGCGCGGAAATAGTGAAGCTGTTCCTGCTTATCCTTGACGTACTTGTCGATCAGGAGGGAATAGGTTTCGGAATGAATTCCTTCGATCGCATTCTGGAAGGCGTAGAACAGACGAGCAGGAGGACTCTCGGTATCACGCTGGAAACGGGTAGCCAGGTTCTCCTGCACAATTCCGTCGGCTCCGGCAAAGAAGGCGAGGATCTGTTTAATGAAATCCTGTTCAGCTTTGGAAAGAGACGCCCAATCGCTCTCATCTTTGGAAAAATCAATTTCTTCGGGGGTCCAGAAGGAGGCGACGGCCTGTTTGTAGAGTTGATAAATCTTGGTCTCAGAGTTCTTGATAGGAAACAGTGTGTAGCGCTCCCCGGCCGTGGTCATTCTTTTTGGTGCTGTATATAGCACGCAGAAAGTAGTTAAATCATTGTCGCTCGTATAAAAACAATACGGTACGATGAGCGGAACTGGAAGCGTTTATTCGTCCACAGATCAGATCAATCTCTTGAAGAATATTTTCACTCCCCAATTCCAGGTGGGGCAGGGAGGGTACTTCCATCCGACGGTACATACGTATCTCCCGGGAGACGTAGAAATTGGCGATCCTACAACGAACTACAACCTGTTCCTCAACGGAAATGCATTGGCGACTGATCTCAAGATTGCGGCATGGTCTGGCTATCCCGCGATTTCTACGCTAAGTATGGGGGCCAACAATATTACAAATGTGGGAAAACTCACAATGTGTGGCGGAAATTATATAGATAGTGTTGTAGGAAGTTTTCAGCGGTTGTCGAACGTAAAACAGCTCAACGGGTTTGATATATGTCTCGGAAGTGCCCCGACGATTGGAACAGATAAAGTGTTTCTTGGACAGAGTGCCGGACCTTCCGTAACAGGATCCGACCAGATTTGTATTGGACTGACTGCTGGAAACAGAAATACAGGTCCTAGTCTAGTGGCGATCGGTCAGAGTGCCGGTTCAGGAACCAATGGATCGGGGTACGTTGTTGCTGTTGGATTCAATGCAGGTTTGAATAATTCCGCAGGACAGGGGGTATTTATCGGCTGTTCGGCAGGTGTGGGAAACCAAGGGTCTAACACAGTTCTTCTAGGTCAGTTGGCGGGATCTGGAAATCTGTCGTCTAACGTAGTTGCTCTGGGATACCA
>Ga0208379_1000832_pt1 | contig 12764 bp, 19 predicted proteins | sample CryBogCBE02Aug07_FD_184559 | JGI IMG/M metagenome (GOLD analysis project Ga0208379, IMG submission 184559) | Freshwater microbial communities from Crystal Bog, Wisconsin, USA - CBE02Aug07 (SPAdes) | ecosystem: Environmental > Aquatic > Freshwater > Lake | place: Crystal Bog, Wisconsin, USA... | reverse complement strand
GGAATCGAACCCTTGTCTTTTGTTTTGTCTTTGCCATCGAGAATAGAAATAGACCCCAATACTGCGTTGTAAATGGCTTTCTCTTGACACCACTTCTCGGTTTTGTCAACAATCCATTGAATCTCGGCTTTTGAGTCGCTATCTTTTCGCATTTCTTCGAGATAGTCCTCACACTTCTGAACTTCTTCATCTGTGAGATGATTCTTTTCCTTGACGGTAATACTAAGTGCTGTAATCTCCGGCGCATTATTATAAGTTTGCGTGAATTGTGTAATTTCATTGAATAGTGTCCTCTCTGTCCTGTCAGAGAAATAATCTTCTTTTATGAATGGTAATACTTTTCTTAAATAGTCCTCATTATAAATCAGGTGTTTCAGTATCGCTTGTTCCAGTTTCATCTACTATTTCCGTTTCAATGTTTGCCGACATAAGTTCGACCAATAAGTTGCCAATGTAGTTTTTAAAATCTTCATTCTTTTCAAGCTTTCTAGGCTTGTCTATGGTAGATTCTAACACATCATAGGCGAAAAGTAAATGCATTTCATCATTCTTTTCCTCAAATTTAACCTTACCATATTTAAAAATAGTATCTTTATATTCACCTTCTAAGAGTTTGATATTAACCGTTTCTTTATCATTCTTAGGGTAAATAAAACAATAATCAATACCTTCAATCATCTACCATCTCCTCTACTTCTTCATGTAAAATATCTCCCGTAGCAATTTGATATTTACCACGAACAAAATCACGGAAGCTTTCGCTTGTAATAATTGGCAACCAAAAATCTTTTGTATCAGTTTCTTTGATACGGTATTTCTTTTCTTCTATTTCACCAGTATTTTGGTCGACCTTAGAATACCATCCGTTTGTTGGCTTGACAACGTGTCCTGATTCAATAGCGAGGTCAAGTAAACCAGACCAGCGAGAGATACCACCATCGTGCTTAACAGAAACAGGAATTTTTGATTTTTCTTTAACATATCTTGATTTTTCCACATTAATAATAAAATTATAACCTACAACTTCTGTGCCTTCTTTTTCTTGCTGACGACCAATAATGAAAATATTATCAGCAGAATAATAAGAACCTGTACCACCACCAACGATATCTTTAGGAAACATTCCAATTTCTTTGTAAGTATGATTAACAACAATCATTGGAATATCTTTAAGAGATAAGTGTGGTGTGACCATTCTAAACAATGATTTAACTGCTTTAGCTCTTGTCATATCAGCAACAGACTTACCTTCAAGTGCATCATCAACTTCTTTCTTTGATGCTAAATTACCAATTGAATCAATTACAATAATCAAATGGTCACCACGTTCAACATTTGTAATTTGCTGCATTACATCAGCTTTCAACTGTTCAATGTCAGTAAGAGGAGTATGAAGCACCCTATCAGTATCAATTCCAAAAGAATCGAAATATGACTGAGGTGTACCAAACTCAGAATCGTAAAATAAAAGAGCCGCATCTTCATATTTGTCCAAATAAGATTTTGCCATCAAAAGTGAAAAAGCAGTCTTAAAGTGTTTTGATGGACCTGCCCACATTGTAAGACCTGGTGTTAAACCACCATCTAGTTGACCTGATAAGGCCACATTGATAATTGGTACTGGTGTTGAAATCATGTCTTTACTTGTAAAGAACTTTGATTTGGATAAAATAGCAGATTCTTTAATACTACTATTCTTTTTGATTTTGTCTAATATACTCATATTATTCCTTTAATTAAAAAAATCTTCAAGTGAACTTACCTTCTCAGTTTTCCATTGAATACAATCAAGGATAACTTTAATAGGTTCTACAAAACATTTGTCAAATTGCATATCATAATCAATATATTTGTGTATGTCAAATTCTTTGGGCAATCTTGCCGGAAATGAAATCACGGTATCTTTAAACGGATTTGGCATTTTCAAATAACTGTACTTCAACTTCTCACCTTCTTGAATCAATGGATATTTTTTAGTTAAATCCATTTGTTTCAAATAATGATTATACAGTATGGCACCCTTTACATGAATCGGAGTACCCAATTTATATAATGATGTAGCATCTGTATATTTAGCTAAGCCGTTACAACCTCTTGGTGAAGATATTTCTTCTGGTGGTAAATTCTTAAATTCATCTTTAAAATTAGCAATAAAGTTATGCATATCATTTTCTGTACCAGATATCATAATGCGAATTGCTTGCTTCATTTTTTCACGAATAACATATGGTGTAGATGATTTTACCATCTCAAGACCCATTACTTTCATTTCTGGTTCTTTGTATTGTACACCTTCATTGTTATATACATTAAGAATGTATCGTTTCTTTGCTGTCCATATTCCTTTATCAGACAAGCCTTCACGTTTCATCTGCATTTTTTGCGTAGGTGCCTTAACATAATCAGCGAGTTCTTGATAACACTTATCAATATACGGTTGCAACTTATCATTACAAACTTTATCCATAAATTTGATAACATCGTTTGTATTAGGTATTCCCTTGTTGTAGACACGATTAACCAATTCTCCAAGACGAAGATAAATCGAATCAGTATCACTCGCAATAACGTAGTCAACATCTTTTGTTTCTAATACCTTATTCATGTATTGGTTTAATTTTGCTTCTATCCAACGAATTGACAACTGACCCGCAGTAGTAACGCCAAGAGCCATCCGCAAATCATAGAAACGAAAGTACTGAGAACCCAAAGCACCATATGCCGAGTTGAGGGAAACTTTCTTTGCCAACTGGATATTATTGTACTTAGCAATTCGTTTTTCAATTTCATATTTCTTACTTTCATCAGTTTCGTTTTCATATTCTTGTTTTGCTGCCAACATCATCTTCTTAAACTTACTTCTATCAGTATACATTTCTTCCATCATTGTTGGTAAGAAACCTTTGATATCTGTGCGAAAGAATTGTCCGTTTGGTGTTAATGTAGCAGTATGCAGCCCGGAAGTATTCACCTGTTTCATTAACATGCCATCAACAGATACACTCTCAGATAAAATCTTACGCATCTCATCAGAATAATTTTCTGGCTCAATGAGTGTTTCTGGTGAAATGTTATATTGCATCATCAAGTGTGGATACAGACTGTTCAAGTCAAATGATGCGACCCATTCATGTAAACCAACTTGAACTTCTTTAACATAAGCACCTTCAAATGCTTCAGATTTTTCTTTGACAACTCTTGGTGGTACAATGATATTCTTTTCTAGTAAATAGGAATAGGTCATTGCGTCCCACATACGGGTCTGTGCAAATACATCTTCAAAGTTTGATTTTGTGTCGTATGCCAAAGTTACTGCCAGCTCTAACAACTTTAACTTATCTTCTAGCTTCAAAATAAGTTTTACGTCTTTGATGTTATACTCAATAAACTTTTGAAAATTTAATCGATATAAAGAATGTAGGTTGTCATATTCATCATAAGATAATTTACCTTCACCTAATTCTACTTGACATATATCACCAAGTTTATAAGACTCTTGTGATTTACCGCCAGGAGCATACCATTTGTATAACTCTATATAGTCAAGTGAGGCCACACCCAATAATTCATACGCAATTAAATCTCTGCCATTAATTTTTGTTTTACGTTCACCAATAAAATTCCATGGTGATAATTTCTTGGCATCAGGTTCACCAAGAATTTTACGAAAACGATTAATCAGATACGGTATATCAAAGAACTTTGTATTCCAACCAGTAATAATATCTGGACATTTTTTAGTCCAGAGTTCCATGAATTTTCTACACAAAGTATATTCATCTCTACATTTAACATAGATTTCATCACCTTGTGTTTCATAAATGCCACAACCAAACACATAAGTCTTGTCATTTAAATAAGTAATAGCAATAGCTGTAATTGGTTCATTTGCTTCATAAGGGTCAGGAAAACCATTCTCTGAACCGACTTCAATATCGACTATGCCAATCAATACTTTTTCAAAATCATAATCAACCATACCTTTATGTTCATCGGCAATAAAGGCATATTCATATCGAGTTTGGCCATAAATCTTAGGTGAATTTGAAACACCATCAAATTGTTTGATATATTCTCTGGCAGTTTTAATATCTTTACAGATTTTCTGGTCGAGATATTCACCTTCGAGATTGGTAAAATTAGTTACTTTTTTGGAAGGCAGAAAAAGTGAAGGAGAATACTCAATTCTCTCCTTCACTCTTTTACCATTTTTTACACCTCGATAGAGGATATAATTACTGAAACTTTGGACGTTTGTATACAATTTAGCCTGTAATTAGTGTTTTTGTTGGTGGAAGAACAATACCAGAACCAAATACTTGATTATAATTATTAATAAAATCTTCTGCTGGAACATAGGAGTATACTACATTCTTCTTAGAAAAGGCAACGGTTTGATCCTTTTTTTGTTCGGCATGCAAAGGAAAAGGTGCAAATCCAACATTTGGACCATCTTTACCACGAACAATTGCAATTCCAACAGGATTACACAATACAAATTCTGTTTCCGACTCAGATTCAACCTCACCAAGAACTTCTTCTCCAGTGATTAATTTTAAAATTTTAATGTTCATTAATATTCCTTATAAATATAATAGTGATGTGATTAAACAGTATACTATATTTTGTCGTATAAATCAATAACAAAATGGTATATTTAAAGGTAAAATCATGTCCGATCCATATGGAATCTCACAAGGTATCAAATCTGCCACCGGCAGTATTAACTCTATCCGTGAATCTACCAAAGAAATAACCAAAACCATCGAAGGTATCCAAAAAGATGGTGCTGAAGTTGCCAATCAAAAAGCTCAAGAATATGTCCAAAAGAAGCGTAATGAAGAATACGCTAAAGATATATTAATCTTTGCAGCTCTCGAAGAATACAATAGACTCGCTCATGTAATAAAAGAAGAATCTAAAGCCAAAAGAGAATTCATTGCTAAACATGGCGAAAAAGAATGGGCTAAAGTACTAGAACTCAAATCGGTTGTAGAAAAAGAAAGAAAAGACTATAAAAAATACCACGGACATAAAGCTGATGAGGTTAAGCGTGTTCAGTTATTGTGTTGGGTTGCAGCGTTCATTGTTACTATTATTATTGGCAAAGCATTTCATTTATTTCCAATTCTATTAGGATAAAATGAATTGGCCACTAATTTGGTTTATTGTCTTTTTGATAGAACTTGGAATATGGTCATATGTAGCGTATCTGACATATGAGATAAAACAATTAGAAAAAAAGAGAAAACCAATCAAGTTTAAAATTACAAGAACAATCACCGAAGAACCGGTACATCAAAAAACTAAACGTGAAATAATGGAAAGTTAAGCGTAACTTTCTTGTTTTACGGTTTGATTTACTTCTTGAACTAATTGACCATTTTCATCATAAATTTTGATTGTATCACCTTCTGCTGAACTTGCAAAAACGTTAGCATCTTCAAAAGAATCAAAAACATGATTAAAAGATTCTAAAATTCCATTCACCCATTTGTGACGTTTTACCATATGCCTTGACATTTTTTCTCCTAAAGGAAATATTTATTCCAAATTTTCTTTGTATTGTTTGTATAATAATTAAGTTGATATTGATTTAATTTAACATTAATCTGTGGATATTTATATGTTCTCAATAACTTATTACATATTTCTTTACTATTTGTTGGATCAGCATTGAAAAAACTAGAACTCCAAGGTATCTCTTTACTACCAACTAATGGTACGCCTTGACTAATTAAGTCTGCTCCAACAATATTAAAAGTTTCAGAAAAACTACATTGTAATCCAATATCCATTTGTGAACAAGTTTTTAAGAATTCTTCTCTTGGTGTCCACGTATGATTAATTAATTGATGGCCAGTTTTTTCACTTATCTGTTCAAATAATCCTCTGATGTTATTTTTAACAGCATCACCTTTCATCTCAATACGACCTGCATTAATATGAAATCTTAACTTTTTGTTAATTTTTTCGGCAAATTCAATTGCAGCAAATGCCTGAACTAAATGATTCTTTAACGGTCTAATTGCACCAAAACAAGCTACATCAATGGTATCTTTATTTCTATTAAAAGATTTATGTACCATTTTTTGTGGGTAATAATTTGGCAAATAAATTACCTTTTTATCTCCACAGATAAGTTTGATTTCTCGTAACATTCTAGGTGCGTTACAAGCTATTACAATATTCTTGAATTTAGAATATTCTACTAACCAATCCATTGCCATTCCTTCTCCTGCCATAAAAGGCATTTCAGAATGTAAACGAATAATCCATTTTACATTTGGATGTAATTTTTGTAATACGGAAAATTTAGAAGGAACTACCCACAATGCTTCAATAATAACGTGTGTAGGTTTATGCTTATTGATTAATCTATCAATACAATTATTATCAATAGCAACTTCAAGATTAGATTCAAAACCACTTTTAACCATCATATCATTCATGAATTTGGCTGAATTATATAGGCCTGTGCTTAAGCCTATATTGTTGTGTATAACAGCATTGTAATCTTCTCTACGTTTAAGAATGAATAATAATTTTGACATAATTTAATAATTGTATTGTGCATTGAAACAATATATATATGTTATCTTCCACGTCCTGAACGTTTTACAGAATTAAATTTTTGTGACACAGGAGCTTTTATTGTAGATTTTGCAGGAGTTGCATCTTTAGATTTTCTACCTTGAATATTAGGTATTCTTTTTGTATTTGATTTAATGGGCTTGATTATACTCATTTTTTTCCTTTGATTGGTTGCGGAGGATGGAATCGAACCACCGGCCTCTGGCTTATGAGGCCAGCGTTCTACCTCTGAACTACTCCACATAGATATTTTTTTTATTCATGTGCCATTGTTACTTGACCAACTATTATTTGGAGCGGATAGTTAGATTTGAACTAACGACATTTTCGTTGGCAACGAAATATTCTACCCCTGAATTATACCCGCAAAACTGGAGCGGTGTCTTTGAGTTGCACAAAGATAATTAAGAGGGAATCTCAATCTGTTCTCCAACCCACCGCATATAATCTGTCCTGCTTACCGGTTACAGGGACTCCAAGAGAGTCGGAAGTTTTTGCTGTTTCCCAACAGTAAGTCCAGTATAACATTATATAGATGACTTGTCAATCACGTTACTGAACCATTACCATTTTTGAAACCAATCATACCACCTTCTGCTTCAATCTTTTTAATAACATCTTCAAAAAGAATCGGTGTAAAATCTGTTTGTTCTACACATACACAATGATATCTTACATCTATCTGATTGTCAAGCATAACTCGATTAGAATGAGTATGACCGTGAATATTTGTACCAAATCGACCAAGGCTATCTGAATGAATTGGTATATGAGAAAGAATCATACCGTTCATTACATGATAAGCACGAAGCTCACGGAAATATTTTCTGTAATCTTCATCCTTAAAGATATCATGGTTACCACGAATCAATACTTTATCACCGTTGAGCCTTGACATAATTTCAAGATTCTTACGCTTCATTACAACATCACCAAGATGATATACTTTATCATTAGGTCTTACTCTATCGTTCCAACGCTTGACCATTTCTTCATCCATATCTTCAGCATTATCCCACGGACGAAGCTTTGTTACACCATCATTTTGCATGAAGTGACATACACCATTATGGCCGAAATGTGTGTCGCTTACTAAAAATACACTAGGCATATGCCCTCCTTTCTTCTATATATCAAATTGGAAGTACGGGTCGGATTTGAACCGACGGTTTTACGGCTTTGCAGGCCGCTGCATTGGACCACTCTGCCACCGTACTATGGGGTGCTGTATGGGATTCGAACCCATACTACGAGATCCACAATCTCGGGTGCTAACCGTTACACTAACGGCACCATTACTTTGGTGGAGAATCTTGGAATCGAACCAAGTATGCCTGAGGCGACAGATTTACAGTCTGCTGAAGTCACCAATGCTTCTCATTCTCCAAAACTGGCGGTCTGTATGGGACTCGAACCCATGGTCTCCTCCGTGACAGGGAGGCGATTTAACCAACTAATCTAACAAACCATATTGAAGCAAACTGGTTGACCCTTTAAATCAGACAGGAATCTTGTCCTGTAACGCAATTTGCTTCAATATGGCGCTCGATACCAGATTCGAACTGGTGTGACCGCCGTGAAAGGGCGATATCCTAACCGCTAGATGAATCGAGCATTACTACTAATTTGTATTAAAAATAATCTTTAGATAATCTTTAATAATCTTAAACTGTTTATCAACTGCTTCTTTTGTTACTCTATCAAACTTTGCTTCATCCTCAATTAATTCTTGGATGAAATGTAAACGACCATTAATATATTGAACACACTCTTTATTATTAGATTTCATATAGTTTCCTCTCAATTAATAGTACCATTATACACGAACCACAGGATAAGTCAAGTGTTATTTTAAGGCTGTTGTTTTTTTACTACAGTTGTGGGAGTGTTTACCCGTAATGTTTCCAACCAATAGGAACTTCTTCTATTGGTGAATCTGGATTGTCTATACCCTCAAATACTTCCCATAACTTTTCTTTTACCACAAACTTTCTAAACAAACCAGCTTCAATACCGTAGGCTTCTATTTCCCATGGTTGACGCCAGTAATCTGCAAAATCACAATTCATCGGCATACCTTTCCATCTGGTCAGGTTGTCGTTGGTTTCATCATAGGCATATTGCTTAATGTGAACCATCTCATGTGCTAATGCTTTTAATATTGCACGACCACCGATTACAGGATTGATTTCTATTAGAAAATCTCTTGCTTTACCACTATCAGTTCTCGCTTCTACTGAAGCATAACCATAACAATCTTTAATACTTTTATCAAATTTGACCTTGAGGTCAATATTTTCCATCATTTTGGTACTTAATAATTCATGTGCGTAAAACATGATGGCACGCTTAACGTAAGGGCGGAATCGCTCTTTATCGGGACAACCAACTATACTTAATCTCATTTAGGTCTCCTTAGTAAATTGACCCAATAATTGGCATATTCGTGTTACTGCTCGCACAACCCTATTTATTTAAGCTTGCCTTCTGAAGAACCTAGTTTTAATTTTTTCTGGCTTAAAATGTTCTTCAAGTGCTTTTACCACTCTTGCTTCTTCAAAATCTTTACAACTAAAGATATCCATATACAGGTCACCATTAATATCTAAAAAATGACCCATAATATTGGATGTTTCAATGAGTTGAATAACTGTCCATCCTGCTTTTTCTGTATTGTCAGCAAAATGTACTAATTGAGGTTCACCATAAGGTACCATTTCAATTAATCTAACTAAGTCTTTGGTAAAATGTTTAATGTATTCTGGATCGGTTGCTCGTTGAATTTCACAGCCTTTTACGTCCAGCATTAAATGGTAACCCCAATAACTCATAATTACTCCCCTATATCGAGGTGATATTTAGTTATCTTGTCCTTAAGCATATCTGGAATATTTTCCCATGGAACTTCTTGGATAAATGGGCAACCTGTTGGACCCCATCTGTAGGTGGTAAAAAACTCTTTAGCAATAGCCATATGTTTATCATTATGAATATCAAAACGGTTTCTCACCATAATGCGTTCCATCATCAAATTCATATATTCACCTTTATCATCATAAAACACCATTATATCATAAAAAAGGGGCTTTGTCAAGCCCCTTGTGGTTACTTACGGGAAGGGTTATTTACCCATTCCACATCATCTTCAGTCATAGGTTGCCAGTTATTCATCTTTTTCTTTTATGGTAATTTTCTTTACCATATCCTGTGCTTTGACCATGTTTTCCAACCAAACTTTTAACATACCATTTGCTAATTCGGCATCTTTAATTTCAATCTTATCAGCTAATGTAAATGTACGTTCAAAATTACGGCCAGCAATACCTTTGAAAATGTATGAACCATCTGTTTCATTATCTTTTGAATTACCTTTGATAACTAACTTGTCGCCTTCCAAAGTAACTTCAATATCAGATTTAGCAAAACCAGCAACTGCCATTTCAATGACATACTTGTTTTCTTTTACTTGTTTGATATTGTATGGAGGATAACCAGGAACACCTTTAGCCATTTCGGAGTGCATAGATTGAATTTTATCAATCACTTCATCAAAACCGATGGTGAAAGGGTCAAAAGATTTGTGGATTTTATCCCATTGTGGGAATAGAGTGAGGGTGCTTGTCATAAATTTTCTCCTTATTGATAAGCGAGTTAATAAAAAAGTGTAGACCCCGAAGGCATCTACACTTATATTTATACACGAAAACTACTGGAATGTCAATAGCTTGTTTTCTTAGACCCAATATTATATTTCGGAACCAATTCCCATTCGTCTTTTTCTTTATGAGATAATATCTTAATCTGTGATAAGAAGATTGGTGCTGGTTCTTCAATTTGTCTAATATTTACCACTTTAACTAAATCCCAATCTTGTAGAAGTTTAGCAATGGCATTTCTACGAGATAAATCATTTTCAGAAATATCTGTAGGTTTACCATCTAATGCAAATAATTCTTTAAAATGTACGATATAATATCTACCTTGTTTATGTAAAATATGACAAGATTGGTATAATATTCTATCTTTTTTTGATGCTACCCCAATTCTAGTTAAGGTTTCACGGACTTTAAGAAAATCATCTTTTTGCCCAAGTGTAACCTCTACCAAATCTGTAATTGAAATCATGATTTGTTCACTCCGCCTTTATTTGTTTTTGCTTTTATTTCAGCGATTTGTTCATCATTTAGAATACGAAGAGCCTCTTTGGCCTTTTGATTTGAATAACCAAAATACTCCTTAACACACTCTAAATCTTTATCAGACGATGCTTTCTGCCACGGTTGGAATTTCCGTTTCATCGGTCTAATACTATTTAGAAGATACTGATATTGAAGGTCTTTATCCAGGCCTGGATATCGATTTAACTCATTAACATAAAGAACACAATCGAGATGGTAAGACAGAGCACGATTAACAACAAAAGGAGTATAATCTTTGATGTCCAATTCATCTTGTAAAACATTCTTTTTCGTTTGAAGTATTGATGGTATGATTTCTTTGAATAAATCTGGCATTATTTGAACTCACAGTCCACCATGATTTCAGTCAAACAAGCCACCATATTAATCTCATGGTCAGCAACAAAGGCGGCCTGATATTGATACTTAGCAAGATGAAGAACCAACTGTGGAACTGAGTTTGGTTTCAACTGTTCGTACAATGTATCATATAACTTACGATAGATTTTTGTGGGGTCATTGTCCAAATTATTGGTAGTCCACTTACGAACAGAAGCAAAATCTTTTTCTTTTAGTCCTGAAACCAATGCATCAAGCTGAACGTCAGTAACATTAGAAAGAATACCTTTATCAATGACACCAGAAACGGAATATCGTTGAAGTTCATTAAGAATTCTCCTATTATCTGGAAAGTGTTTAGTAATAACGGCAGCAACTACTTGTTTATCATACTGAATATTTTCTTGTGCAAGAATCCACTCAACACGTTTAAAGAATTGAGCAGCCATCTTTGCCTTGTTACCATTGATTTTGAAGTCAATAACAGAACACCTAGAATGTATTGGGTCAATAATACGATTCTTAAAGTTACAAGTAAAGATAAACGAACAGTTTGAGGAGAACTCCTCGATTGCACCACGCATTGCAGGTTGCGTTGAATTAGGATTTAGATAGTCTGCTTCATCTATGATGATTACTTTTCTGCCACCAGCAAGACTAATCGAACTAGCATACTGTTTAATCTTAGTACGAAGGACATCAATACCTGATTCATCAGAACCATTAATAACAAGATAGTCACAACCAACTTCTTCACATAATGCTTTTGCGATAGTTGTTTTGCCGACACCTGCTGAACCAGAGAGAAGTAGATTTGGAATCTCTTTTTTATTGACATACTCCTGAAATGTGGATTTGATTGCATCCGGCAAGATGCAATCTTCCACTTTTTGTGGCCTGTATTTTTCACACCATAATAAATGATTCATTCAATACTCCCATAATATAATACAACTCAAAAATTACCTTAATTCACTTTGAATCTGACCGACAACTTCAGTATATTCTTCAGTAACAGCAATGTTGCCATTTAAAACATTAATAACTGTTACTGTTAATCCAGTTTTTTCATCTTTATTTGTAAAAACACAAACAACGTGTTGTGGATTAACAGCTACTGAATTACCAGTTGTTGCATCTGTAAAATTAATTAACATAATTATCCTATCTTAGTGTGTTTAGCCTCAAATGCTACCCAATATTGAATATCATCTTTGGTATTTTTGAAATGTGCTACGCCTTTGAATGAAATCTGTACATCATAACTACCAGGAATCATTTTAAAGTTTTCTGTATTGAAAACAATTTTGTATTTGCCAGTAGTTTTTGTTGTATCAATACCAATTGAATTTTCGTGAGCAGAATCATTGGTTGCATCAAAAGTTACAATCTCAACTGTATCGCCATCAGATTGTACGGCAATATGTGGTGAAGATAATACTTTGGCAGTATCCATCACTAAGTTATAATCAGAGGCAGATAAAGTAAAAGAAACATCAACTGTACCCAATGTGATATCTCTATCTGGTGCTTTGACAATCATTGTGTCAGCACATTTACGATATTTGATTTTGTTACGACCACTTTGAAATGTAATGTTTGCATCATCAAAACTAAGTTCTGGTTTATCTTTGAATAAAGAATTTACCGATA
>Ga0208379_1000829_pt1 | contig 12802 bp, 19 predicted proteins | sample CryBogCBE02Aug07_FD_184559 | JGI IMG/M metagenome (GOLD analysis project Ga0208379, IMG submission 184559) | Freshwater microbial communities from Crystal Bog, Wisconsin, USA - CBE02Aug07 (SPAdes) | ecosystem: Environmental > Aquatic > Freshwater > Lake | place: Crystal Bog, Wisconsin, USA... | reverse complement strand
AAAGCTAATGGTGTTCCTGTAAGCCCTCAAGGAGGCACACGTACTACACAAGAGCAAGCTAATCAATTAGCACAATGGTACGCTAATGGAATGAAGGGTACTCGTCCTGCTGAACCTACTACAGGTAAACATGAAAAAGGCAATGCTATTGATGTTCCTGTAAAAGGACAAACTCCTGAAGTACTTGATAAACTAAAAGCTGCTGGCTTTAAACAAACTATTAAAGACGAGCCTTGGCACTGGGAAAGAGAAGAGCCTAAAGCTGCTCCTGCTCCTACAGAAGCTGATAAGAAAGCTGCTGTACAGGTTTCTTTACCTACCGCAGATAATCCTACAGGTGCTCCTCCAGCACCGGGAGAAACTAAACCTATTAGTCGTAAAAGTGCAGGAAAATCTTCTGCAATTAATGAACGTCTTGCTTGGGGTATCAACGAAGCTTCTTTACAAGCCGGTGCTGATATTACAAACATTGCTAAGTTACCTGTTGGTTCTGAATTAGGTGCTTTAGCTGGTATGGCAGGAAAGAGTGGAGCAGGCTTTACAAGTTCTTTAGCTAATGCTACTGCACGTAAACTAACTACAAACGAACAACGTGTATTCCAAACTTATGTAGCAGGCTTTGAAGCTAACATCAGTAGAGCACTTGGTGGTGGTTATGCACAAAGTAGTACTAAGCAAATCATGGACCAATACAAAGAACAGATTGCTAAAGAAGGCGATGACCCTATTGTTATGGCTGCTTTCTTGGCTCGTTCCAAACAAGAACTTACATTGTTGAACAAAGCATTTAAAGCCCATCCGGGTGCCAATGCTAAAGAGATTGAACAAAATGATGCAATGCTTGCTGAGTTAAACAAGTTTGTAACATGGTCTGTAGACGACGTTACTAAAGCTTTGAATGCAACAGGTAAACAATCTCTTGCTCAAGCAGGACAAAAAATAACAAGTACTGGTAAACCTTCTTCAGCAGCCGCTGCAGAAGCTGAAAAAGCAGGATTCTAATAATGGCGTATGCTAATCTTTCTGAAGCATTAAAAAGCAGTGCTTTTGAGACATTGTCTCCAGAAGCTAAGCAACACGTGTTTGATAAATATTCTGCTAATGATGAAGCTTATAAATCTTTATCTCCAGAAGCTCAAACTCATGTTAAAGAAAAGTATTTAGGAAAAGCAGAAGCACCTAAAGCTCCTGAAAAGGGAATGATTGATAAAGGTACTGAAGCTGTGTTTGGCGAAGGCCCTGCAGCTTCTATGCCAGTTACAGAACGTATTAAACGTGTTGCAGAAGCCGGTGTAACAGGTATGGGTGTTGGCGGTGCTATTGGAGGCGGTGTCGGTGCTTTAGCTGGCGGTGTAGGTGCTGTTCCCGGAGCAGCTACTGGAGCCGTTGTTGGCGGTGTTGGCGGTGCTTTAGGAGAAATAGCCGAACAAGCTACTTCAGCTTTAGGAGGAGGTCGTCTTCTTCAAGTTGTGTCAGGTTTGACAGCAAGTGCTCCTGCAGAAGCTTTCTCTAAATCTATTCCAGCTATCATGAAAAACTTAGCTCCTTCTAAGGTTAAGTATTTCTTAAGTGGCATGGAAAGCCCAGAAACTGCTGCTAAAAAAGCTGCTACATTAGCTGCCGGGCAAGAAAAACAATTTGGTCCTAAAACTCCCGGTTATGTTGCTGGACAAGACTTAGGTACAAACGCAGCGGAGACTCAAGCACGTTTACAAAAAGAATACAAGTTTGGAGAGCCTCGTGCTTATGCTCCATCAGGAGTTACTACAGAAGAAGCTGTAGCACCTAGCACAGCTTTGTCTACAGGTAAAGAAGATTTTACTGTACCTGCTGCTCCTAGACGTGCTCAAGGCTACACTGAAAAGCTTGAACCTGTTGGTATAAGAGAAGCTAAGGTCGACCCTAAGACAGGACAGCCTCAAAAAGTTTCTGAAGTTCTTCGTAATGAAATGTATCAAGAAGTGGGTAACGTTACTGTTAAAAATCCTTCTGAAAGATTCTCTGCAAGTCCTGAATTTAAAACATTATCTTCTAAATTAGATAGTTTAAAAGAACAAGGTGTAATTACTAAAGCTGATAAAGACCATCTTATTAATATTTTAAAGTCTGACCAAGGCACTTTAGATTCCAAACAAAACTACGGTAGAACTGTAGACAGATTAATTCGTAGCTATGCTGGTAAACCTAATCAAACTGGTCAAGGTGCTTTAAGCAACGAAGCTAAGAACGCTGTTCGTAACGAACTGAGAGATACTTTCTCTAACTGGACAGAAAAGCGTGGCTTTGGTAAAATAGAAAAAGATTACCGTTCTGCTTTTACTCAGGAAAAGATTGCTGAAGCTAAAGATTATATTCCACGTATGTTGTCTGAATATGATGGTAAGCCTGAAGCAACTCAGTTTGCTCGTCAGATGGTTAATGAACTTCCTGAAGCTAAAGAATTAATTAAAAAAGATTTGAAGACTTATTTTGCTAATCTTGACCCTAAAGATATACCTTCTAATTTAAAACGTATTGACAAGTTATTAGTAAATACTGAAATATTTAAACCTGAAGAATTGTCTTATTTACGTCAACAAGTTGCTGATGTAGAAAAAGGCGGAGACCCTGAAGCTATTGGTAAAAGACTTAAACGTGTTATTGAAAAACAATTAAAAGTTAAGTTACCTACACAAGCAGTACGTTCTGCTATAATGGGACAAACAACAGATAATCAAAACCAATGAAAATATTAATTATTGACCCTTCAGGCTGTGGTTGTGGATTGTCCTTTGGACTCCGTAGTCAAGACGCAGGACATGAAGTTAAGATGTTTATTCGTCATAACAAAGATGGCTCACGTGCTGAAGTAGGTGATGGCGGTCTAATCAAGCGAGTTACTTCGTGGGAAGACCACATGAACTGGGCTGACCTAATATTCGTTACAGACAACATCTATTATATCCATGGTTTAGAGCGTTATCGTGACCAAGGTTATCCCATTTTTGGTGCAAACCTTGAAGGAACTCGTTGGGAACAAGAACGTGACTACGGTGAGAAGATTCTCAACAAAGCAGGTATTGAGACTATCCCTAGTCAAACCTTTGACAACTATGACGATGCTATCGCCTATGTTAAAGAGAACCCACGCCGCTTTGTATCTAAGCCTATTGGTGACGGTGACAAGACTTTGTCCTATGTAGCTAAGTCTGCTGCTGACATGCTCTACATGTTAACTCGCTGGAAGAAAAAGAACTCCTTTAAAGGTAAGTTTATTCTACAAGAGTTCCGTCCCGGTATCGAGTTTGGTGTTGGTGGTTGGTTCGGTGCTTGTGGCTTTGCTAAGTACTTCTGTGAGTCTTGGGAACACAAGAAACTTATGGACGGTGAACTAGGTGTAACTACTGGTGAGCAAGGTACTATTGTTCGCTACACTAAGAATTCTAAATTAGCTGATGAGATGTTAAAGCCATTAGAAGGTATGCTTCATGGTATCGGATACACAGGCTACATCGACGTTAACTGCATCATTGACAAGAATGGTAAGGCATGGCCTTTGGAGTTCACAACTCGTCCGGGCTGGCCTCTATTTAACATTCAGATGTCTTTGCACAAAGGCGACCCTGCTCAGTGGATGCTGGACATGATTGACGGTAAAGATACATTTAAAGCTTCTGAGAAGATTGCTTGTGGTGTTGTCGTAACAATTCCTGATTATCCTTATAGTCGTATGACTAAGAAGGAAAACTCTGGTTATCCTATCTGGGGCTTAACCATGGAAGATGCAGTCAATGATGTGCATCTCTGTGAAGTCCAGTGGGGTAAAGGTCCTGCAATGGAAGATGGTGAACTGAAAGAGAATGTTCCTATGTTCGTTACTGCAGGTGATTATGTATGTACTGTTGTTGGTCTAGGAGACTCTATTGAAAAAGCTCGTGATTCAGTTTATGGAAAAATTAAACGCAAGATTGAAATTCCTAATAGCATTGCCTATCGTACAGACATTGGTGAAAAAGTTCAACGCTGTCTTGACGACTTGCAAGGATGTGGTTACGCTACTGAAGTAGAGGATGGTCGTTAATGGCTAATCAGTTACCTCCAATACCCCAAGACCAGATTGGTGAGAATCATCCTTGGCGTGATTGGTTTCGTAATTTAGGTAACTACATCCAAGCTGCTCAAGGTGGTGGTGTTGTATGGACTATTGCCCAAGGCGGTACTGGTTCGTCTACTGCTGTCGGTGCTAGGTTTAATCTTGGTATCGGTACTATGGGTGTACAGAACAGCGACAACGTAGCTATTACTGGCGGTACTATATCTGGAGTTGCTTTATCAGGATATGTACCTACATCAAGAACAATTACTGCAGGTACTGGTTTAAGTGGAGGTGGTGACTTATCTGCTAATAGAACACTATCTATTGCTAATACTGGAGTTACTGCTTCTACTTACGGCTCAGCTAGTTCTGTGCCAGTCATAGCAGTAAATTCTCAAGGACAAGCTACTTCAGTTACTAACACACCTATATCAATTACTAACGCCAACATTACTGGCGGACTATCAGTAACAATTACTACTGCTAAGTTAACTCTAACAGGTACTAACGGTAGTATGACTTTTACTAACGGTATTTTAACTGCACAAACGCAAGCAACTTAAGGAAATATTATGCCTCTTAAATCAGGTTCATCTAAAAAAACTATATCTAAAAATATCTCCACTGAGATGAAGAGTGGACGTCCTCAAAAACAAGCAGTAGCGATTGCATTGAGCAAAGCTGGTAAAGCTAAGCCAAAGGGCAAAGTCTCTACTAAGAAGAAAATGAAATGATGAATTATGCCCGACAACTTTGGTATCAACGAGGGAGTGAAAGCTCTCAGCGGTAGTCTAGATTCAGCCAGAGAGAGCAGCAAACAGTTAACCAAGAGTATTGAGGGCATCCAAAAAGATGCTGTAGATGTAGCAAAACAAAGAGCAGAAGAAAAACGCAAAGCTCTTGTTGTGCAGCCTGACCACACTGTGATGAAGGCTTACAAAGAATTTCAATTACTCGAAGAAGTAAAGAAGTTAGAACTAAAAATGAAAGCTGAGGTCATCAACAAGTATGGACCTAAAGCATGGGACGACATTCAAGCTATTAAAGCTAGAATGCTCAAAGAAGAAGAAAAAATCAAAGAAGAATATGGGCATGATTTAAAAGAAGTAAAACGTGTACAACTGTACTGTTTTATTGTTGCTGCTTTCATAGCCTACTATTTAACATGGGGATATAAATAATGTGGGACACACTAAAACAACTTGTAACCGGTAAAGACAATCAGACTCACGACATCGTTCGTTGGGCTGCTTTGCTAGGTGTCTTACAAGCTTTAGGCTTAACTATCTATGACGTAGTAGGTAACAACATTCACTTTGACTTGCAGAACTTTGGTATTGGTATGGGTGCTTTGTTGGGTGCTACAGGTGCTGCTCTTGGCATGAAAAAAGATACTGAACCGTCGGGGCAATAATGTTTCCATTTACTTATGTCAAAATTATTATTGTTATTGCTGTACTTTCTTTTGCATCTTTTAGTGGCTGGTATGTGGAGCATCTACGATTTGTTAACTATCAGACACAGGTTGAAGCACTCGGAAAGCAAGCGGAAATCAAGAATGAATCAATCAAAAAACAAAATGAATTAGTAACGGAGAATGTTAAAAATGATTACAAGAATAAGCTTGATGCTGTTCACAATTACTATGCTGGGATGCACGTCAACCCCAGTATCGGTGCAGTGTCCAGTGTTTCCAACTCCTCCACAGGAACTGATGCAGCCCCCAGCTACAACGTACTTGCTGAACAATGCACTGGCACAACCCTCCAAGCCGTCGAACTAATCGACTGGATTAATAAACAACTACAAATCAAATGAACAATAAAGAACACATTCTCGTTATTGCTACATGGTCTTTAGTCTGTGTAGTAGCTGCTATGCTTCTCATGTTTGCTTATGCTGTTATTGACCCTAACGTTGATGACACTGTAGTATTTCAAATTATTGGACCAGCTTTCCAGACAGTGGTTGGGGGCTTTATAGGTCTCATCACAGGCATCAAAATAGGACAAGACAATGAATGAATCTCAACTAACAGCTTTAGGTATTGATGTTAAATGGCTAGAGCCTTTGAACAAAACTTTTGATGAATTCCATATTGACAATCCTAAACGTCAAGCTGCCTTCATAGGGCAGTGTGCTCATGAGTCTGGTAACTTTAAGTTGCTACAAGAGAATCTAAACTACAGTGCTAAAGCTTTGCAGGCTACATGGCCTAGCAGATTTACTTCAGAAAAAGCTGCAGAGTGTGAACGTAAACCTGAGTTGATTGCTAACGTCGTTTATGGTGGACGTATGGGAAACACAGAACCCGGAGATGGCTGGAAATACCATGGTCGTGGTTTGATTCAGTTGACTGGTAAGGATAACTATGTACATTTTAATAGGGATACTGGTGTGGATTGTGTCAATAATCCTGATTTACTATGCAATCCAGAATTCGCAGCCTTAAGTGCTGGATGGTTTTGGTCCACTCATGGGCTAAATCAAATTGCTGATACAAGTGACTGGGTGGCAATTACTAAAAAGATTAATGGCGGTACATTAGGATTAGATGACCGAGTAGCTAAGACTAATAAAGCTTTGGAAGTCTTAACGAGTTAAGCCGACACGAGGGTATCAAGAACTTGGTGATTTTTCGGCTTTCTAGCCAAGGTGCAACGAACTGGCAGGCGTGGCTTGTGTCCCCTCACTAATAAAAAAGGGACTCCGAAGAGTCCCTGTCAAGTACAACTACCGAGAAACTATTGTTGCTCTGAGAAGTTCTCAGGATTACCTTCAGGCTGTAGCTCTCTAAACATTGCTACAGTCTGTAGTTCTAACATCTTGTCATTAATAGGGCGTAGCATCTTTGCTATGTCTTTCCATAACACTACAAACTGCACTGGGTCCATAGACTCAAAGTCTGCAGCAGCTTCCATGCACCGCTTCATAATCAACGGCTGAACTTCATCAGCCATGTTGAGTACTTCATTTAAGCGTCGCATTCCTAACATAAAATCTTGTTTATCTATCATTTTTTATCCTATCTAAAATATCTAACTTCTGTTTGTTGGACATAACATACCATTTAGAAATATCCTGCCGGGTTCGTTTGCATCCTTTACATACGTCTTGTATGTCGAGGGTACAGATACCGTTGCAGGGAGACTTGACTTCCATCTCCATGCAAGATTCCAATTCCACAGATTTAATGGTGGACAATCCCATGGACTTACTTTACAGGACATGCACCACCAGCACACTCTAAATCACCTTCAAAGGAAGCATCTTCCACTCTGGTAATTAATGTTGTACTAGCAACTAAAGCATCATAAACTTCTTTGGTAATCTCTTCTAATGGAGCTTGCTGGAAGCCATGCTCATTATGAAGCAAGAACGAAAGTGACTTGTGATTGTTCTTGTAGTTCTTTGCCAAGTACTTCTTAATCTCAGGCAATTCTTCCTTACGGTAATACACAGTACAGCTAACGCTATTGTCTGACCAGTTCTCTTGCAACCATTTAACTACTTCTAGTTGGTCGATAGCGGTCATCTCAGCAGCAATCTTTGTGCCTTCAGGGTAAGCAAATGGGAAAGATACTACCATTGTGCTGTGGTCATCAGTACCATCAAAGTTACGCTGATACTCTACAGGGTATCCATGCTCACGACATACTTGTACTAAACTGTGGTCTGCAGCGATACGAATACGACGAATCATATAGTGACTATAAGCTGGATGACAACCTGAAGTAACTCCCGGTAACAAGGACAAAGTGCCTGAAGGCTTAACAGTAGTTAGCTTAATAGATTCAGGGAAATTATGCTGAGCAGAATACTCTTTATCGAACTTACGCAACTCTTCATAGGCTTCTTTTAACCAGCTACGTTGCTCATCAGAAGCTTGTAGTACACCAGTAACCCCAATACCCATACGCATGTTCTTGTGAACGATATCGGCTGTCTCTTGCAGATGGCAAGGCAAAGACAAGCTATGCTTATTAATACGATATAGTAGTTTGCAGATGTCAATAAATTCTTCCTTAGAAGTTACGTTAGATAAATAAACTTCAGCTAAGCAACAGGTTTCATAAGGAGCCAAAGATTGTTCAGCACAAGGATTATAGCCCATAACGTCTGGGTCAGGATAGTTAGTATCACCAAGCCTACCGACCTTTCGAGAAAGACGCAAATTGATAAGACCGTACGGCTCACCTTTGCCTTCGTAGCCGTCCCAGAAGTATTCATGCAAATCTTTAATATCGTTACAAACAACGCTATTGTTAGACATAGCTCGCCAAGAAGGAATATTTCCCATATCCCAGCGTTTTGCAAGTAGATACTCAACATCGTCTGCGTCTCCAATAGCAATTTGTGCTGAGCGACGTACGTTACCTGCTACGACGATTGCACCAATAATGTTCATAATGTCTAAGCAGTCAATAGGACGTAGTTTCTTTCCTGCACGTTTTTCAAGGATAGAACTTACCTTAGCAATACCGTCGCACAAGTCTTCAGGACCTGATGCAGTGCCTCCAAATCCTTTGATGGCAGCACCACGACCACGCACCAATACAGTGCTATAAGTAAAAGTAGGCTTTTTATCACTTAAGAACGCTGCTTTGAGCGTTTTGCCAAGGAGACTGACCCAGCCTTCCCTCGAATCAGGAACAATAAAATCTGCATCATTGCTATCCAAACGAGTAGGGGCGGTAAAATTAGGATTGACTTCAGGAAGTTTATCAACGTTTTTCCTTTGAATGTTATAACCAACGCCTGAACCTAACATGAGTAAGTCCATAGCCCAAGTGAAAGGACGTACAGGGTCATCGATAACAGTGAACGCACAGTTCTGTAATGAAGCAAGACCTAACTTGCCTACAGTGTCTGTACCCATCTGCCATAAGAAGCGACCTGCTACAGTACCTTTTAATTCCATTAAATACTTACGAAGACGCTCTTGTTCTTCTGCTGTAAAGCCACAACCTAACTGGTCATTTGCTGCTTTGATTACTCGCTCAACAGTTTGAGGAAACTCTTCTGTTTTGCTGGTGGTGTCTGCCTCGTCTAAGCGACGTGCATAAGTTCTTTTGTAGGTAATATATCCTACAGTGCTAAACGGTGTGTTGTACATTCTAATCCTTAGTGTCGTGTGTTTTTCTTGTATTTTTCTGTCATCATTGCATCTGCCATTTTATAGCAAAACTCTGCCATAAATTGACAATACTCATCATCGTCGCTAGTCGGCACACCTGCTGCTGAAATTGCACCGGAGAGTACTGAAGTGGCAAAGAAATCTCTTAAGCCCGGTATCTCATCTTTAATCGGTGGACCCATATCATGCAATGGTTTTTTAGTTGTCATCGTCGTCCTTTAGTAGTTGTTCAAGTACATCTGCTTTATCTTCTATTACATCTAGAAATCTTTCACAAATATCCTCAGTAGTTAAACCAAGAATATCTGTCACATCCATCTCATCTAATTGCTTGAGACGATATATTATATCATTTAGAGTCAAGCTCATCTATCATCCTTTGGATATACCATACTGCTTTTTTTAAATCTTCTGCACCATTCTTGTGCTTCCAACGCCACAGATATTTAATAGCGTTGCCGGTACACATTGCTTGCATACCATCTAAATCTTTTACTACTTCCGCAATAGCTTTAATACATTCAATGTTGCCTTGAGTGTAATGAGCAGGAGAGTTTACCATGTCCTTAGTAGCTCCCGGAGGATAATAAGAATCACTAGGACCTGCTCCAGTTCTTGTTAGCATACACTGTGGACACAAAGTATGGTAATCAATGTTATGAATTCTACACCGCATGTTTCACCTCTACCGACCCTTTAATTGCTTTTGTACCTTGAGACCAGCTTCCGCAATCCCTGCACTGATACCGTTGATAAGTTCCAGTAGACGAGACAGCAGTTCCACGCTTTTGTAATCTATGCCCAGCACAGGTGGGGCACACAGTACTATCGGCATAAAGATTATGATTAGGATGAGATTTGACCCATGGAAGAAGACGGCGATACAAAGATTCAAGCAAAACGACATCTTGAATGTTATACGATTCCATACGTTTCCAAGCATCTTTATCTCCATTCATACACTTAACCCAAAGGTCGTGTCCTTCATGTTCTTGTTTGCTACCGAGACCTAATCGCTGAGCAACGTAGTCCAGTTTGTTGCTAGGAAAACGAAACTGGCTGCGAGCAACACGTAATAAATCAATCTGTTTATAAGGCGATGGTGGAGCATAATTATGTAGTAAGAATTCCTTGTTAAGAGTAGGAATGTCAAACTTAGTACCATTATAATGAATGACGGCGTCTGCATCATCGAGGAGGTCATAGATTCCCTTCAGCATCTTTTTAGGTTTTGATTTATGAACAGAATCAAATATGATTTCATCTTCTCCGAGCCACTTAGCAGCCCAGCATAATACATAAGAAGATTCCATTAATTGATTGATTCCAACGTTCTGTTGCCATAGACCCCAAACGTGTGCTACGTTCGGAGAAGACTCAATATCAAGTAATAGAATTTTCATTTAGTCTTGCCTTTTTTCTTTACAGGAAATTCAGGTAAACCTTTTTCTGCCCAAAACTTCTCAGCATCTTCTTTGTCAGCCTTTTTAGTTAAACCATCTAACATCTGCTGACGTAATTCTTTCATTTCTTTAGTAGCGTATTCGTTAAGCTGAAACACTTGTAAATAAGTATCAAACAAAACTTCGCAATGTAAATCAATATTATTTTTTACTGCTTCTAAATGATTCCACACTTGGTCTTCAGACATGACTTCAGGATGGTCCATCATACGCCAAATTACTTTATCAAGATGGTCTTTAATAGCCCAGACATTCATAATGTCATTCTCTAAATCAAATTTGTTTTTCATTTGCTTTCCTCACTAGGTCAATAAAGTGTTCTAAATCTACTATTGCTAACGGCTTACTTCTGTTTTGCTTGATTACTACTAAAGGCTCTGCACTACCATGAGTCTGTGCTTGCTCGTAAAACTTATAGACTGCTATCTTTGCTAGGTTCTTACATTCTATTCCATAAGGAAAGCTTTTTAAACCAGCTTCTGATAGCTGCACGTCCTCTCCTTGTGCTCCCATTGAGGTTGACCTTACGTCCCTTTCCCCCAAGTTCGGAAAGTTTTTTAAGATGCTCTTTGTCACCAACTGCTGCAACAGTCGGCCTTTTTGTTTTGCTGAACTGGTCTTCATGTAACCAGCCTATCGGAACAGGTTCGACAGGGGTGTCAGGATTGACGACACCTTCAAAGACATTCCATAAAGATTCCTTTTTAGCGAAGGTTGTAAACAATCCAGTCTCTCTTCCATGGGCTTCGATTTCCCAAGGCAGTTCGTAATAGTCCACTGCATCACTGTCGAAGGGTTGACCTTGCCATTCCGTTTGCTCCTCATTTAACTCTCCATATACATAATGCTTTACATGCACAAACTCGTGTGCAAGTGTTTTTAAAATCTGTTTACCTGAAATGTAGGGATGTAATTCAATTAAAAATTCCCTTGCTTGTCCTCGTGTATTTCTTTTCTCGACGCCAGTGTATCCATAAGCATCCAAATGCTTATTAAACTTAACAGTGACCACAAGATGTCTGAGGAGTTGTTTAGGGAATAACTGCTCAGCATAAAATTGAGAAGCTCGTTGAACATATTCATTGAACCTTTCGTCTGGATGTCCGTGGTTATTTAGAAGTACAATCATCTTGGGGGCTCCCACATTTCATTTGGTGTCCGTCGCAGGTGGAGCAGTCTACAGTTTTCGATGACTCGCTCTTCACAGCCGCCGTACGCTTCGACACAAGCAAGATACATTTCTGCTGCACTTTCACATCCTGCGAGCCTTTGCTTAGCCTTAACAGGGCCGACACCCTTGAGGCCAATAATGTTGTCAACTCTGTCACCTGTAAGTACCTGTATATAAAAGTTAAATAATGCTTCTTCTTCTGTTATGACTGTCATTTCTTTCTTGACAAAGTTCCAATGCTGACCACGAAGTTGCATGAAGTCTTTATCAATACTTGCTATAACGCTCTCATAGTCTCTTGCTACGTGCTCTATCGCAATCTCATCATCTGCTTCTTGCCCTTCGGAGACTTTGAAGTCCCATGCGGAGATAAGATAGTCTCGAATAAATTGGAGATGCTTAGGCTTAGGTGCTGTGCGATTTCCTTTATACGGAGCAGTGACTGCGATGTCATTTCTAAAATTATCTTTACCAGTTAAGTAGCCTTGGTAGGACTCAGTTTGCAAGTCCTCCCAAAGCATTGTCTCAATGAAAGTGGCAACTCGAGAGACAACAATCTTCTCGTTTTCCTCTTCAGTAGAAAACCCGATACGATACCCGATTATGTCACCATCAATGAGAATGTGCATTACAGAACGTCGTCCAACTCTTCGACGTTAGCACCTTTGTATTCAATCAGATTAGTGATTGTCAACTTTTTCAAAGATGGGCTAACACCTTTTTTGCCACGATAGTTCCATTCATAAGAAGATACGATTGCTGTACATTTACTACCGTTAGCAATCTTCTTATCTGCAGAGATTAGTTCGCCTTCAGGAGTGAAAGCATCAATCTTGTAGTTACTTTTACAAGTGATGTAATTACCCTCAGCTTCACGCTTTTCAGCGTTGCTACGAACTGTAATACCTAGCTCTTCTAATGCTGCTTTTGCTTTATCTGATAGGTTAGACAAGTTG
>Ga0208379_1000827_pt1 | contig 12804 bp, 17 predicted proteins | sample CryBogCBE02Aug07_FD_184559 | JGI IMG/M metagenome (GOLD analysis project Ga0208379, IMG submission 184559) | Freshwater microbial communities from Crystal Bog, Wisconsin, USA - CBE02Aug07 (SPAdes) | ecosystem: Environmental > Aquatic > Freshwater > Lake | place: Crystal Bog, Wisconsin, USA... | reverse complement strand
TGGTTCATCTACTGACATTCGTGTGAATCTGCCACTGCTGTTCTTCTTCAACCGCAACCCAGGTCTGTATCTGCCACTGATTGCTCTGCAGTACCACGAGGTCCGCCTGGATTTCAATCTGTCTCCACTGTACGACACTTTCTTCCAGAAGACCTTTGAGGTTTGGGGCAACTATGTGTACCTGGACACTGAGGAGCGCCGCCGTTTCGCTCAGAAGGGTCACGAGTACCTGATTGAGCAGATCCAGCACACCGGTGCCGATACCATCACCTCTTCTACTCTGACTTCCACCACCGGCACCGTAAACGCACTGGTTCGTCTGTCTTACAACCACCCAGTGAAGGAGCTGATCTGGTGCTACACCAATCCAGATTACCCAGGTAAGTCTGCTTCTCCAAACAACTACAACTCCATGTGGAACTTCTCTTCCAACTGCGCAAACGTCAATGTAACTTCCAATCTCAATCTGTTCAATCTGACCAACAACTTTGTCCAGCCACACATTGCCGGTACCCCACATATTTACACCGGTTTCATCCCATCAGCACTTAACAGTAGTGCTATTGGCAACGTATACAGCTCCAACTGTATGTGGTCCGAGGATGGCGTTTCATCTTACACACCTTCTAATAACAGCGCAGTAACCGGTGTCCTGGGTATTGAGGTTGGTCCTCTGGCCCAGTTCAAGCTGATTCTGAACGGCCAGGATCGCATGGCTGCTCAGCCAGGTAAGTACTACAACGTCACTCAGCCATTCTACTACCACACCGGCAACCCATACCCAGGTATCTATGTGTACTCCTTCGCTCTGCAGCCAGAGGAGCACCAGCCAACCGGCACCTGCAACTTCTCCCGCATCGACAACGCCCAGGTGTCTGTCACCCTCAAGCAGGGCTGCTCCAACACCCAGCAGCGCATGTTCGCTGTCAACTACAACGTGCTGCGCATCCAGTCTGGAATGGGTAAAGGATTTGGCCACGCCATAGCGTGCTGCTAAACCTCCACTGCTCATAAAAGTAAGTGAGTCGGGCTTCATCCACCCGAAGAAAAATCCACTTGCTAGTCGCGTGATACAGGTTAATGTACCTAATCGGCGGTTTTTAACTGCTAGCGGCGAGACACCTTGTTGTTCGGGAAACCCCTTAGAGCCTTACGTACCAAGCCAGGTGGTGAAAACCACTGGTGGCCAGGATTGGAACCTGGGTATGGTAATAATCGTAATGGATTGGGCAATCCGCATGCTGACCACCTTGAAGGGTGGGGCGTCAGAGACTGAACGGGTGTCGGCTTCCACCTCAAAAATGAAAGATTTTTGAGCTTTGGGGGCTTAAGATACAGTCCGTCCCTTGGGGAAACTCAGGGGGTGCCATCGGGCTTGGCATTTAGTAATTAGGGGAGGTCTAGCATTTTTTCATACTCATTGAGACCGCCTATCAATATAAAGAATAGATTCGATGTAATAACAAATGCAAAAATGTACAAATTGTACTCGAGCAGAGCAACCACTCGACCAGTTTATTGGTCGACATGGTAAACCAACCAAAACATGTCAATCATGTCGTGAAAAGAATAAAAGATATGATGAAAAACCAGAACGTAAAGAGGCACACGCTGCACTCATGGCCCAAAAGGGGAATGAGTACTCCCAAGCGTCTCGTGCACGTCGTTTAGCGGCTGATCCAGAAGGGTACAGAAATCATAATAATGAAACACATCGATTATGGAAATCTGAAAATAAGGAACATTCTTCACTCTGGTACAGGACCAATGTGAATGCTCGTCTAGATGCAGTTAAACGAAGTGCCATCAAGCGTGATAAAGAATGGACTCTGGATGATACAGAAGCCAAGAGAATGTTGGTATTTCCTTGTAATTATTGTGGTCACTTGGATTTGAAAGTTCGTCTAAATGGTATTGATCGCATTGATAATTCAAAGGGGTACATTCCAGGGAATGTAGTTCCTTGTTGCAAATTCTGCAATTATGCAAAAAATATGATCTCGATTGATGAATTTAAAGACATGTGTCATCGAGTCGTCAAACATGAGCTTCGCATAGCTCAGTGGTAGAGCGGTGGATTGTAGCTCCATTTGTCACTGGTTCGATCCCGGTTGTGAAGAATTTCAAGTACAATTCCAATCAAAACGATGATTTTTATCATTCCATACCCATCCTTTATTACACTCCATACCGGATTGGGAACGATCGCTCAATAAAAAGAAGAGTACCAGAGCTATTAAAAGGGCAACAACGATTTTATTCATTTAATATACGCGTAGTTTTAAATTTAAAAAATTCTCAAAATATAATAAATGAAGCAAACCTTCATTATTATATTGGTTGGAGTTCTGATTGCAGCAGCAGCATACTTCTTTATCATGAAGAAAAAGACTGTAAAAAGTGTTGAAGAACCACCAGCTCCAGCACGTCCAGATGGAATTATTTATGGAGTGATGACTTGCCCACACACAGTAAAACAGGTGGAGAAATATCCAGACTACAAGTTTGTAGACTGCTCAACCAACGCATGCCCAACCGATATTGTTAAAGCGTACCCAACAACTGTTCACCCTGATGGAAATGTAGAAGTTGGTACAAAGGCTTAAGATTTTCAAACTCTTTGAAACAAATGTTTGTCCGTCTCGTTGATCACATGGGTTCGGATGATTCAATTGTACAGGCGGCGAGAATTTCATACAACAACCACGGACATCAAGAGGATCCTGTAAAAACAAAGCATCTTATTCGTTACCTCATGCGTAATTGGCACACAACTCCATTTGAGATGGTGGAGTTTAAGTTTCACATAAAGGCTCCAATTTATGTAGCACGTCAGTGGTTACGTCATCGCACAGCAAGTGTGAATGAGGTATCTGCTCGGTATACTCAAATCAAGGATGATGAGTTTTATGTCCCAATGGAATTTCGTAAACAATCTGTGATTAACCATCAAGGGAGTGACTTTTCAGATCCATTTGACAATGAAACCAACAATGCATTTATAGAACTTCAAAACAACACATGCAATCTTGCTTTTGAAAATTACAAGACTCTTTTGGATTATGGAGTGGCAAAGGAACTGGCTCGTGGAGTTCTTCCAGTGTGTTCAATGACGGAGTTTTATTGGAAGATTAATCTTCATAACCTTTTCCATTTTCTTCGTCTACGAATGGATGATCACGCTCAGTTGGAAATTGTAAACATGGCCAAAAGTATTTATGATACTATCAAGCCAATTGTTCCTTTGGCGTGTGAGGCATTTGAGGATTACAGACTAAACGCAGTGACTCTCACCGGTCCGGAGATTTTCTCAATGAAGAACAAGACTCTTGAGAATCTATCAAAGAGAGAACAAGATGAGTTTAAGATTAAGATGCGTTTGATTGATAATGAAGGTGACACAGGCACTAAGTGGTACCAGTGATCACAGATACTACATTGGTATTGATGGTGTAACTTATAAAGTACCTTTTAGGTACAATAGACTCATGTGTTTGGTACCAAATGGTCTAAAAACACTCTGGGATCTTCAAATTGGCGATTCGGTTTCAAATTTAAAGGTGCAAAAAGTTATTTGGGAACAAAAAGAATATTTGATATTAAAATCAGTGGATACTATATAGTAAGATGAGTTCTACAAGAGAATTGAAAGCTGCACTCACAGTGAGAGCCAATGAAAATCCAATGGGGTTTGGAAAACCAAAAGCGTTTAAAGTGTACAGAGAAGTTTGTGGAAAACTCATAGTACCTCGGTTTTTTGAGCAACTGCGGGCAGTTGAGTCCAGTCCAACTGTACACAGTCCAACTGTACACAGTCCAACTGCAAGCAGTTGTTTCTCACCCGGAAATGAAGTTCTGATCAAGTTTAATGGAAAACTTAGACCTCATCAAGAAGAGGCACTTTCTTTATTTAAAGGAAATGGTGTTCTTTGTCTCCCATGTGGTCAAGGAAAAACCATGACTGCAATTGCAATTGCAGCAAAGCTGAATAGAAAGACTTTGGTTATTGTGCACAAAGAGTTTTTGGCGTCACAGTGGATAGAACGTATAAAAAGTTTTACAAATTGCAAGGATGTTGGAAGAATTCAGGGTTCGATTTGGAATGTGGATGGTCATGAGTTTGTAATTGCGATGATTCAGACTCTTTGTACTCGAGAGTTTTCTGAGGATGCTTTTGATATTTTTGGAACTGTGATTGTTGACGAAGCTCATCATATTGGAGCTCCGGCATTCTCACAGGTGATGTTGCGCATGCGTCCTCAAAATACACTCGGTCTAACTGCCACCCCGGAAAGAAAAGATGGCCTCACAAAACTCCTGTACTGGTTTTTGGGTCCAGCATTTTACACCATGAATACCGAAAACAATGTGTTTTCCATAAATAAAATAGATTTTGATTATCCGGTTTTATTTAAGGAGGGACCGCACCTGAATCGTCTAGGAAAGATTTGCATGAGCACGATGGTTACCGAGTTGACAACAATACCTGAAAGGAATGAAATGATATTAGAATATATACGAGACGCTCAAAAGAGAGGGAGAAAAAGCCTGGTCCTGAGTGATAGAAGACAACACTGCGAATACCTTTACTCACAATTGGATCCAAAAATAACATGTATACACATGGGCGGGTACAAAGGATTCCCTGACATCGGTGGAGGAACACTCATCTCAACATTTAGTCTGGCTTATGAAGGTTTAGACATACCTGAACTTGATACACTTTTTTTGACAACACCTCACTCCGATGTAAAACAGGCTATTGGAAGAATAACCAGATCAAGGGGGGACACAAAGGAGATTTGGGACTTTGTAGATAATTGGTCAATTTTCAAACTTATGTGGTACAAGAGGAAAAAGACTTACTATCAAGAAGACTCACCTGGAGTCACCGACTCCACCGGAGTCGTTGAGTGCCTATTTAGTGCATGAGATTCATAAAAATGATGGCTCCAATAAACATGAAAAGAATAACAGTACATTCAGATTCTTGACTTTGTAAAAGTGGTGCAACATATTGTATTTGTACAGGTGGTGGGTCTTCTTCCAAAAATGAATAACTTATCATTTATTATAACACGAGCTCTTTTTTATTCTTGGTTCCTCTTCCTCTCTTTTTCGTCTCGGAACCAATTTCCAAATCACGTATACCGCTTGATGAAATTGATATAATGTCAGACATGTCCTCACCGTCACGAGCCTTTGCCTGAGACATTGAATTCATCAGAGATGACAGATCCAGTCCACCACCGAGACTGGACAGGTCAACGCCAGGTCCTCGCATTTCACGTCTACCAGCGAGGTCCTCCTTCTTTTGGAGAGGGCTGGACTTCTGCTGTTGTTGTGGTGCAAACTTCTTAAACATAGACTTGCTCAGGTGGAACATCATAGCTGAACCACCAACCATAAACATGAGCTTAATCTCTGGAGCAACACTCACCTTTGCTCTGTACTTGGCAAAGAGCTCCTCAAACACTGTATCATAATCCTCCTGTGATTCCATGATATTCTCAGACCAACCATCAAGTTCCAGATCGAATGGATCAAACTTCTTATTCAAAAACTCGATTCCTGATACACATGCTATAAGCATACGTCTCTGAAACTTGATGGACTGATCAACTTCGATGGAGTAAGACATTCGTTTAAACTCGGTTCGAATATCCTCAATATTTGAGTAGATTGTAAGGCGTGCTGATGATTGTATACCCTTCTTGACCAGTCGTGCAATTTTATTCAAAAGATCCGCCTTTTCGTCATCGATAGTTTTGTACCCCTCAGATGGCCCTGACATGGATGGTCTCTGCTGAAACTCTTGGTTGGGCTCCTCGCCTCCATCCCACTCCTCCGCTGGTGGCTGTTGAGCCCCCTCCATCTTGTTGTCATTCACGAAAGCATCGATGTCCTCATCCTCCTCAGCAAATGAAACTGGCTTTTTGAAACCACGAGATGGGGGAGGCTTTCTCACTTGTCTACTGGTGCCCGAATTTTGAACCACGTTAATTTCATCAAGAAGTGCCATTTCATTTTCGTCAAGTTCAAACTCCATCTATTATTGTTATTTAAGAAAATGTCTTTAACACAAACGCAGTAAATTAAATTGTGTACACATTATAAATGGCCAACTATGAACTTGTCATCCTTATTTTACTCAGTCTGATTTTCGTAAAGCTCTTCTTCCCAACTTTGATCTCCAGATACACCGGTGCACCAATCAACATTAAAGGGACTGGCCAGCAGCCAGGCGATTTCTTCAATCTTCAGGAAAGTCTGTCTTGTGCACCAGGGCCAAGTGAAAAGGCTGCCTATTACAGCCGAACTGATGGACCCGGTGGAATTTGCACCGACCAGCAGTTTGTGAATGATCAGATGAGAAAGTTTAATATAGTCGATTAGTAATGAGTACTACAACTACATACATTCATGTAAATTCAGCAAATCGAGATACAACTACTTATCCTTCTGGAAATACTTACACAATGTATCTTCCAAATCCAATAAAAAATGTAACTCAAGTTGAAGTCATCGTTGCTCGCATTCCAAATACATTATTTAATATAACTTCGACAGTTCCTCAAATCAATATAAATGGTACACTGTATCAGATACCTACTGGGTTCTACTCAGAACCAGCTACAGTAGCAACAGCAGTACACCAACTTTTGCCATCTGGTGTTTTAGATTTCAACTGGTTACCAGCTGAGGGAAAGTTCATCTTCTTTTCAAATACAAATACTGATTATATAACAATTTTGACTGATGACATGGCAACAATTACGGGATTTACTAAAGGTGTACAAAATGTTGTAACTGCAGTGGCATCTCCAGTCTTTTCCTCTCTTGGGTTCAGATATTATGCCAAGTCTCCAACTATTGGAGATATGACCAAGAATGATTTTATATTTTTGGATATACCAGAGTTGAGTCACAGAAAGTTTCAGGATGCTTGTTCAGGGCCCTATAATGCTTTAAATGCAACTGGACTCTTCACTGGTATACCGATGGATGTTGCACCAAATACAGTAAAATTATTCAAAAATAATGATTATCCGATATCTATAAGTTTTGATCCTCCAATATCTCAAGTTGCCAAGTTGTCCATCTCTTGGTATGACAAGAATCGTAAACTTGTAAATTTTCAGGGGATGGAGGACAACGCAGTCATTTTGAGATTTACAACTCCGACAGTTCCGCCACAGGAGCTCGGGGACGATGTTGAAATCAAAAGAGAAATATTGCCACCACCCCCGAAACCAAAGATGGTCAAGGAGAAGAAAACGTGGGGAAAGTGGATATTGGTCCTGTTTGTGAGCGCCCTGGTTGCACTTTGGGCCATGAAAAAAAGAGGTGCGTGAATTGGTATCTAATAAATTAAAAACGAATAGAAACGAGCATGGTTGATACACTTCAGATGATATGGGATCAGTTTGATTCTCTCAACAAAGAACCAACTGAAATCTGTAATACGAATGACTTTTTTTGTACATGTGGAGGTTTAAAGACGTTTTCTCTTGAGCTTCCCACCTGTACAACTTGTGGATTACAAGATTATGCATATATTTCGGATGAGCCAGAGTGGGCTGGTGGACCTGAGGACGGGGAGGCTGATCCATGCCGCGTTGGGATGGCGCAGGATACATCCTTGTACTCGGCTGCTTGGGGGATGGGTACAATTATCAAAGGGAGGAATTGTCAAAAGATGGCCAAGATTAACTTTCACGCGTCTATGAATCACAGGGATCGCGCTCTGTACCACGCGTATGCGCAGTTTGACAATGTTTGTAAACGCAACCTTGGAATTCCTGAAAAGATTGTGGAGGATGCCAAGAAAATATATCGGCGATTTAATGAGGATAAGCTTACACGCGGTGCGATTCGAACCGGAATAAAGGCAAATTGTGTTTTGTATGCGTGTAAGGAGCATGGGGTTACTCGATCGACGGAGGAGATTGCAAATGCTTTTGGTATTCCTGTAAAGGATATTTCTAGGACTCTTGACATGTTTCGGATGACGACTGGGGAGGATATCAAAGAATCTGCAAATGCGTCTAATATTCTTGTTCGTATATTTAATGATGTGACGTGTGTACCGGTTGAAGATCGTGGCAAGGTTCGAATGAAGCTTATTGGAATTTGTCAAGAGATGGAGAATAATCCGGCTCTCATGGGTAAGACTCCGAAGGGTATAGTTTCTGCAATTTTGTACACCCAACTGGTGAAGATGGGTTACAATGTGGATAGAGCAACAATTGCATCAATATGCGGAGTGTCTCTTCCAACTCTAGTAAAGATTGAGGGTATCATCAAACCTTAAAGAAGAGCATGTTAAAGTACAAAGGAATGAAAGTGTTTTTGAGTACACCGTGTTATGGTGGAGTTTGTCTTTCAAAATACGCGGAGAGCATGATTGGACTTCAAAAGTTATTTCAAGAAAAGGGAATCGAGATGCTTTTAGATACTACAGAGAATGAGTCTCTGATTACTCGGGGTCGTTGTATATCTGTAGCTCGTTTTTTGTATAAGAGTGATGCTGATTTCTTCATGTTTATAGATGCTGATATTCATTTTGATCCCAAATCGGTTCTTCGTCTTGTTGAGAGTGGTCATGATGTAGCCGTTGCTTGTTATCCCAAAAAGGTTATTATGTGGGATCGCGCCGAGAGGGAGGTGCTCTCCGGTGGTACCTTTGATTTAGCTCGCGTTTCAAGTGCTCTTGTTATGAATTTCAAGAATGCACAGTCTCGTATCGATAATGGGTTTACAGAGGTTCTTGATGGACCGACTGGATTTATGTGCATTAAGAGATCTGTAATTCAAAAGATGTATGACTCTTACCCTGATCTCATGTGTAAAAATGACCATCAGAATAAGGATCTTGATGATTATTGTGCAATTTTTGATTGCATGATTGATCCAGATAATAGGCGTTATCTTTCAGAGGATTATGCATTTTGTAGAAGGTGGCAACTTATTGGTGGTCAGATTTTTGCCGACGTGACTACAATTCTTGGACACATTGGAAATATTCGGTTTAGCGGAAGGCTTAAAGTATAAAACATAAGAGTACGTAATATGGGACTCCAAAAGATTACAATTTGCGCCAAGACCACGAATGAATCAATTTATACAACTACTCTTCATACAATTCTAACTTTTGGAATGTATTGCAAAGCTAAAAATATTCAAATGGAGGTGGTTCTGGAAAAGGAAAAAGGTCCACCATCTTCAAAGCTTTTGAAGACATGTGATAGACTTTTCTACATCGATTATGGGGTTTCTATTGATCAAAATACAGTTGGAAAGTTGCTGGCTGATTATCCGGAGAATGTAAAGGTTATGGTTGTTCCGACTGTTTTGCCAGCGGTTAACTGGGAAAAATTTAAATTAAAGACCAAGATGGGGAGTAATGAGCCAGTTTCTCAGCGAGGTTTGGATTTTGATATCAGTGTTATTGAGTCTCGTGAGATTGTCAAGGGTGTATCGGAGTACTCAAAAGGAGAGGGGCGTATTGTGGCTTTTGATTCCAAGGCGGTTTTAAAAAAAATGTCAAGTGTACTTGTCCTTTCAAAGTTGAAAGAGGATGGTATTAAAATTGGTGTTCTGAACGAGGACGCTGCTCTTTGTCATTTCACATACGAGTGTGTTGGAAATATATTAGAGACTTCGGGCATTGTTTTAAAAACCGATGAGTGAAGATATGATTAAAAAATTTGTATTTGATGTGTGGGGGTCATCAAATATAGACCGTTTTCCAGGACCTCAGCCAATATCGATCGAGAGGAGACACTTTAAATATGTAAAGAAGAATGACTATCTTGTGTGCCAAAAGACTGACGGCGTTCGGCACATACTTGTGTGTTTTATGGATGGTCCAAATAAGATTTGCGCGCTTGTAAACCGGTCTTTTCAGTTTAAACTCTATTCACTCACTGTTCACAGAAACACACTCTTGGATGGTGAACTCATTGGGGATACTTTCATCGTTCATGATGCAGTTCTTATAAATGGAAATGACGTACGGAACTTGTCTTTGAACCAGAGACTTGCACACATTCAGGCTCTATGCAGTGTTATCATTCCAACTGCAACTCTCAAGGTGGTTTGTAAAAAGATGGTGCCTCTTTCACAGATTTCGAGTATTGATGTTACAGACAAGTACTGTGATGGATTGATAATGACACCAGTGAATGAGCCGGTTCGACTGGGTACTCACAGGACAATGTTCAAGTGGAAAGACTCAAGTAAGAATACAGTTGATTTCTTGGTCAAAGATGGCTGGCTCTGTGTTCAGAACGATTCTAGACTTGTAAAGATTCAAGAGGCTTCAAGAAGCGATGATGAGGGTAAAATTTTGGAATGTGTGTACGGGCCCGGGGACAACTGTGAGCAGTTGGGCATCTGGTCTCCAGTTATAGTACGTCTTGACAAAACACACCCCAACAACTTGAGAACTTTTGAAAGGACAAAGATTAATATTGCTGAAAATATTTTATTTGATGAACTCAAAAATGAATTTGGGAAAGGCGATTGAGATTATGGTGAATGCTCGGAACAAGTATGATGAAACAAGACCAGCTGTCAAACTTATAGATGGAATTCCACCAAAGCAGGAGGTGGCGAAGGCTGTCGACAAGAAGATTTGCGAAGCGACAAACATGGATGGGAAGCGGTGCAAGTTGGCAATCAATCCAACTTTTGGGAAGTACTGCACTCGTCACGGCAAAAAAATCTAGTAGCCTCTAATAGTTTTAACTTTGTAGACGGATGTTCTTGTTTCGTAATCTTTTCTGTAAAGCATGTCGTCATAAACTCAATGAGTTTGTTCTTGTCTGGTTGTCCCCAAAACATATCTGGTGTGAATAAAAATTCAGCTGCACCCTCCCCAATCTGTACATATTTACAAGGAACTGTAAATGGTGTTTTTACATATTCTTTAAGTCCTCCAAAATCTGTGATTATAACTGGTTTGTTTCTCAGTGCAGCTTCTACTGCTCCCATTCCGACACCCTCTGAATGAGAACAGTTTATGTAACAGTGACTCTTTTGATGCACTCTCCTTTCCATTTCTTCATCACTTATAATTCCCTCATTGATTACTTCAACATTTGGGAGGTTTACTTTAAACTCATCTCGACAAGTTGCTTTTAGAAGCAATTTAGCCTTGTTTCCAAAATTGCACCGAATAAAACACTCCAGCAACATTTTTATATTTTTTCTTGGATCTGCCAGGTTTCCAATTGTGTAGAATACATACGGTGGTGTTTCAGGTTCAGATGGCACCGGATTTACATCTTGGTACAAGGGTACAATTTCAGCACTCACTCCAAATTGATGAAAAAATACATCCCTACAAAATGCACTCGGTGTTATCACATTTGCAAACTCTTTGAACATGTGACCGTAACTATCATGAACCGGATACGTTTCACAAATTGACATTATGTAAAACTTTTTCCTTGCAAAGTTTCTATAAATTCTTGAAGTTGAAACATATTGGTCAACCGGTAAAAGGAAAACCACTATATAGTCCCAAGAAGTTTCGAGTTTGGTTCCAAATTCAATAAATGTACCAAATTTCTTTGCATATTGAGTCATCACTTGACCAATTCCAGATAGTGGAGTAGGTCCTATAAATAACCAATTAGACATGTAATGTGAACACGTTCACAAACTTTAACACTCGAGTTTAGATGGACAACTGTACACAGTTGGATTTCCCAGCCTTTCACCCAGACACGCGCGTCATCTTGTCAAATCGGCAACTTGTTAATATAAGTGATATCAAAAAGGGAGATGTTCTCTTGGGTAAAGGAAAGGTTCTCGTCAATGTTCAATTTCACTTTGATGGGCTCAAAACACTCGATATGCAATATCTAGGTCTTGATTGTGCGATGCTACCAGCGTCAGATGACCCCCGTCAAAATGTAAAGAGGGAGACATTTTGTGTATTTCTTCTAATCATGGAAAACCAAGATGACGTCATTCCAGTGAGTGACTTGCAATTCAAAAACAAACATGATATCAGAATCACAGACCCATATTGGGGATGTGAACCATTCATCAGGGACCTCAAGAGACACCCTGATTTTGAGCGTGGATACGTTCGTCTCCGGGATTTAAAGACATTCAAAAATGGAAGTCATGTGAACAGGATCGAGTTCCTTGAACAGAGTGATTTCAAAGATACTTGAACGACTACGTGTAGTCGGTCCAACTGTACACAGTTGTTGCGTAGTCGGTCCAACTGTACACAGTCCAACTGTACACAGTTGTTCATGGACTCACTCTGGGAGAATCTCCCGTGTGCTTTGAGTGAACGGATCTGCAACACTCTTCCTCAAGTTCGCAAGGTTGATGCCAACTTGAAGAGGGACATTGAGGATTGGGGGGAGTTTCTAGAAGTTAAGAGGGGGGTTGGAAGCATCGACATGTTCTTTACATTCTTGAATGTGATGAATGAGGAGAATGGTCCTGTCTTTATTCGGCCTGGTGTGGGGATCAACATGTTGCTCCTTTACTCTCTTTGGTGTCAGTTGAACGCGGAGGAGAGAGCTCGCTGCCTAGAGATTTTTCATGAGCAGTCTCCATAGTTTAGAAATAGGGTTGATCTTCTCTTCGTAAAATACATCTTTACAATAATCTTGTCTTACATTCACCGCCAATGGATACACAATCGTCCCATCAATCTTGTTTACTGACCTGAAATATGTACAGTCCCCATAACGAAGAGGTGAAAATATAATAGGTCGTTTAAAATACTTGCAATTCTTGCAAAACTTTGGAATTGCGTCGGTGTGAATTTGT
>Ga0208379_1000824_pt1 | contig 12852 bp, 6 predicted proteins | sample CryBogCBE02Aug07_FD_184559 | JGI IMG/M metagenome (GOLD analysis project Ga0208379, IMG submission 184559) | Freshwater microbial communities from Crystal Bog, Wisconsin, USA - CBE02Aug07 (SPAdes) | ecosystem: Environmental > Aquatic > Freshwater > Lake | place: Crystal Bog, Wisconsin, USA... | reverse complement strand
AGGGTCCCATCGATGATGGTACGGCCGGAGGCGGGGCGCAGGAAATCGGTGACCTCCCCGGCCAGAACCGGCTCGTGGCGGAAGGAGGTGCTCATCGTTGGCGTTGGAAGAGGGAGGGATGGGGAGTCTAGGTCGTGGTGAGCCCTCAGGAATCGGTTGCGGCGGCGCTGGAGTTGGAATCGGGTCATCGTCTAGAGGCCGATCATTCCGGCGACCTGCAGGTAGGCGGCGGACTCCTCCGCGCTGACCTTCGCCCAGCGCTTGGCGTTCCAGATTTCAAAGCGACTGCGGCCTCCGACGAGCACAACCTCTCCCTCGAGGCCCAGGGCCTCGCACTGCTCCTCGGCAAGGAGGATGCGACCGTTGCCATCGGCCGCAACCGCGCGTGCCTGGCTGTAAAACTGCCTGATCGCCTTGCGCTGCATGTCGGAGGGAATGCCGCTCTGCTTGATGCTCGTCTCGATGGAATCGAACTCCTCCGGCGGCATCACGATCAGGAAATCCCCGCCGGGGTGCGGGATGGCATGGAACTCGTCGGGTCCCCCGTTGAGCCACGAAGCCGGGATCGTGACGCGGTTCTTCGCATCCATGGACCTTTCGAAGGTCCCGGCGTAGCTGATCGGCTTTGGGGCGGGGGTGGGCATGGTTCTCGCGCGGCGGAGAAATGAACCACTTTTCTCCACCACGCCCCACTTTTTCCCACCAAAAGAGAATGAGGTCAACGCCAAAAAAGAGAAAAAACGGAGATTTTTTCCGCGATTCGAAAATCCGCCCGCCGCCACCCCCGGAAAATCACCCTGCAAACCTTGAAAACCCCGATTCCGCGCACTTCCCCCTGCCGGATGTTTGGCGCGACAAATCAACAGGTTTCCCCACCTAACCGCGCCTTAACTTGAAATCACCGCGCGGACCTTTTCCCCAACTTGTTCACAGACCCCAAGAACTATCAAATCCCTCCAAGGCGTGCAGAAATTTTGTCCCAAGCCCCCTCACCCCCGGATTGCACCATAGGCGCGGGGATTTTTGATGCGGGGCTAGGCGCCCAAGCGATAGCCATAGCAAAACCTACGGCAAGCGCAGGGCAACAACGCCCCGCGCTAAAAGCCCCCGCCTATCCGGGAATGTTTTTGAGAAGTTCGGCATTCGTCGGATACCGACGGATGAAGAACAGGAGTCGCTCGATCGCCTCGATCGGCTTGTGACCGGCGAGGCCGCGGCGGATGATGTTGATCTTGTGCATCTCGTCCGGCGTGAGCAGGAGTTCCTCGCGGCGCGTGCCGGAGAGGAAGATGTCGACGGCGGGGTAGATGCGCTGGTCGCTGATCTTGCGGTCGAGGACGAGCTCCATATTGCCGGTGCCCTTGAACTCCTGGAAAATCAGGTCGTCCATGCGGCTGTTGGTCTCGATGAGCGCGGTCGCCATGATCGTGAGCGAACCGGCCTCCTCGGTGTTGCGGGCGGCCGCGAAAAGTTTGCGCGGAATCTCCATGGCGCGCGAATCCATGCCGCCGCTCATGGTGCGGCCCCCTCCTCCCTGCGCGTTGTTGAAGGCGCGGCCGATACGGGTGAGCGAGTCCATGAGGACGAAGACATCCTTGCCCTGCTCGACGAGGCGCTTGGCACGGTCGATGGCGATCTGCGCGATGCGGGTATGGCTGCGGAGGTCGCTGTCGTTGGAGCTGGCGTAGAGCTCGGCCTGCGGCACGGTGCGGCGGATCTCGGTGACCTCCTCGGGACGCTCGTCGACGAGCAGGATGACGAGCTTCATCTCGGGGTGGTTCTTCACCACGGCGTCGGCGATGTGCTGGAGCAGGGTCGTCTTACCGGTGCGCGGCGGGGCGACGATGAGGCCTCGCTGGCCCTTGCCAACGGGGGTCATGAGGTCCATGACGCGGGTGGTGAAGCGCTCGGGCACGGTCTCGAGCTTGATGCGCTTGTTGGGACTGATGGTGGTCAGCTCCTCGAAGAGCGGGATGTTCACGTATTTTGCGGGATCCTCGCCCTCGATCTCGACGCAGCGGAACAGCTGCAGGCCGCGCGGGCCGCGACGGGTCTCGCCCTTGATGAAGACACCGTCGCGCAGGTTGTGCTGACGGATCACCTCAGGGGTGATGAAGATGTCGTTCTGGGTCGCGGCGTACGCGCGCTTGGCCTCGCGGAGGAAGCCGAATCCCTTGCCGGAAACCTCGACCACACCCTCGGCGAAGGTCGGCTCGGGCGGCGGCCCATCCTGGACGGGGGCATCCCCGGCGACCGGTTCTGCGAATTCATCGGGACCCGGCCCGTGTTCACCACCCTGATCGTTGGGGCCGCGGTTGTCCCTGTTGTCCTGGCGGTTGTTTCGGAACGGCCGGCGTCCACGCTGGAATCGGCCACCGCCCCGGCGGTTGCCGCCTCCTCGGCGTGCCCCCCCCTGTTGCTGGGAGGGATTGGACTGATTGGCGTCACCGCCGTCTTGGGAGGGAGTGCTGTTGGACTGCTGTTCGTCGCTCATGGGAAATTGGGAATGGGTAATGGGAGTGATTGGGTAAAATGATGGATCCAGGAAAACGGCTACGGCCTGCTGATAGGTTGACCGGGGGACCGATCGGCGATCACCGGCTCATGCCGGTATTCCGTCGGACGGACGGCCAATTCCCTGTTGGAATGGGTGGACTGCTGAAATGCGTTGGGGTTGGTGGATCTCGGAAACCAAACAACCGGGGTTACTTCAACTCACCGGCAACCGTGTGGGGAGAGATCCTGAAAGACCGAAACGTGCCATGAGCAAACCACACGGCCCGTCGATGTCAACCAGCTTTTTCCCACCCACCCTCAAAACGTCAGCGATTCACCGATTCCCGCCAGATGGAGTCGCGCCCCGCCCACCTCGAAGGCACTCCGGGCCTCGTCATGGTCTATTTTGATCGGCGGGAAGGTGTCGTAATGAACGCCCAGTACTTCCCTGCAACCGAGCCATCCCGCGAGCGTGGCGGCATCCCGGTATCCCATGGTGAAATGATCCCCGATGCAGAGGGCGGCGAACATGAGGGGTCCGGCGGCGGCCAACAACTCGATGTCGCGGGTCAATGCCGTGTCACCGCTGTAGTAGAAGGCCCCTTCCGCAGTCTCGACCCGGAATCCACCCGGCTGCCCTCCATAGGAGCCGTCGGGCATGCTGCTGGAATGAATCGCGGGGGTGAAGGTGACCCTTCCGCACCCAAGGTCGCAGGAACCGCCCGAGTTCATCGGAATTCTGTTTTCAATTCCCTTGTTCCCGAACCACTCCACCACCTCGTAGCCGCCGACAAGCGTCGCCCCGCTGTGGCGGGCGATCCCCTCGACATCGGCGACATGATCGAAGTGGCCGTGGGAAAGCAGGATGAAATCCGGACTGAGCGCGGCGACATCGACCGAGACGGCCAACGGGTTAGGCGTGATGAAGGGGTCGAAGAGCAGCGTTTTGCCGGCCGTTTCCACCGCAAAGCAGGAGTGTCCGTAATAGGTGACCTTCATGTGTCCCATCCTTTCCTGTTTCCCCTCCCCCCGCCAAGGGGGAAAAAACCATGAGGGAATGTGAAAAGTTAAAACGTAAAATGGTTACAACGCGGAATCTGAAAAACCGCCGACCTTGTAACCTTGCAACCCCCTGCTTGCCCTTCCTTCACAACGGCCCCACTCTGGAGTCGGCGCGTCGCCTCCATCCATGACCATCGATCCCAAAAAGAAAATCGCAGGTCTTCTTGTCCCGCTCTTCGCGTTGCGCGGCAGGCACGATCTGGGCGTCGGCGACACCGAGGCGCTCAGCGAGGCGGTCGAATGGGCGGCCGGCAACGGCTTCGCTGCCTTGCAGATCCTTCCCGTCAACGAGACCGGCGGCGACCACAGCCCCTACAATGTCCTGAGCGCCTTCGCGCTCGATCCCTCCACGATCACGACACATCCCTCCTGGCTGCCCGATCTCACGCCGGCGGAGTACCGGAGGATCACGGAGAGGGAGGATCTGGCCTCCCTGCGTTCCGGCCCCGTCGACTACGCCCGGGTGAAGTCCCTGAAACGATCCCTTCTGCAATCCGCCTGGGGACGGTTCCGTTCTGGCGACGGACGCGGCGGGCGGGCGAAACGGTTTGCCCATTTCCTGGAACAGCATGGCTCGTGGCTGCCCGACTACACCCTTTACCGCGTCCTGCTGGAGCGGAACGGCCTCCACGAGGATCCCTCCTCCTGGCCCTCGGGTCAGCGGAACGCCGCCGAGGCCCGATCCTGGCTGGCGGGACTGCCGGCGACGGAACGCGACGAGGTCGAGGAATCACGGCTTTTCTTCGCCTATGTCCAGTGGATCGCCTTCTCCCAGTGGGCCTCGGTCGCCGACCTCGCGGAGGTGCTCGGGGTGGCCCTGATCGGCGATGTCCCAGTCGGTGTCGCCGCGGGCGGAGCGGATGTTTTTGCGCGCCCCTCGGAGTTTGATCTGGAACGCTCCTGCGGCGCCCCTCCGGAGAAGGTCTTCAAGTCCGATCCCTTCACCGAACAGTGGGGGCAGAACTGGGGGTTCCCGCTCTACCGATGGGACATCATGGCCCGTAACAATTTCCTCTGGTGGCGCCGGCGGCTTCGCCTGCTCCGCTCGGTCTTCCATCTCCTGCGCGTCGATCATGCGCTCGGATTCTTCCGCATCTACAGCTTCCCCTGGCCGCCGCAGCGCAACGCAGAGTTCACCGGACTCTCGGAAGCGGAGGCGATGGCCAAGACCGGCGGACAACTCCCGGGATTCATCGAGCACGACGACTCAACCCCGGGCAACCGCGCCTGCAACGAACGCCACGGCTCGGTTTTGCTAGGCATCCTCGACGCGGAACTCGGGCCCCACAGGCTGATCGCCGAGGATCTCGGCGAAGTCGCCCCCTACGTCCGACCGGTCATGGCCCGGATGGGACTTCCGGGCTTCAAGATCCCGATGTGGGAGCGCCACGCGGACGGCTCGATGCTGAACGGATCGGAATACCCGCGCATCTCGGTGGCAACCTACGCCACCCACGACCACGCCCCCCTCAAGACTCAATGGGAGGGGTGGCAGGCGGGTCTCGCCCATGGCGGCGAGGAGGCGGAGGGATGCCGCAGGATCCTTTCCGAACTGCTTCTCTTTGCCGGTCGGCCCGATCTGTCGCCTGACGGTCCCTTCGAGGGGGAGGTGCACGGGGCCCTGCTCTCGGGCCTCCTGGAATCGAACTCCTGGATCGTGATCCCGATGGTCACCGACCTCTTTGGAACCACCCAGCGGTTCAATGTTCCCGGTGCCGTCGGTTCCGCCAACTGGACCGCCCGTATCGATAGCCCCGTTTCCGGTTGGAACACCCGCCATGCCAGCCTGCTTGCCCGCTGGAGGACGGCCGTCCGGAGCTCCGGCCGGAATTGATGGTTTTTGGGTTGTTGTTGTGCTGGGTGCTTGCGGTCGGAGCTTTCTATTGTTAACACTTTTTGTTCGGTTCTGGCCCCCGACGGAACGGAACCAACCCTTTTCCTAACCTTTATCTACCTCACACCCATGGCCAACCTCACCAAGCGCGACCTCGTCATTGCCATCAGCAACGAGACCGGACTGATCCAGAGCGACGTTTTCAATGTCATCCAGCGTACCCTTGATCACATCACCGAGGCACTGGCCAAGGGTGACGGGGTGGAACTCCGGAACTTCGGCGTCTTCGAGGTCCGCCTCACCCGTTCCCGTGTCGGCCGCAACCCGAACAAGCCCGAGGTCGATGTCCCGATCCCTTCCCGCGCCACGGTCAAGTTCAAGGCCGGCAAGGTCATGCGCCAGCGTGTCCTGCTCCGCACCGAGGATCTGAAGATCTCGGGACCGGACGGCCAGTCCGCGTAAATCCCCACCCCACCCCTCCCCCCAGGTAGGTGCCAGATCAGAACAGCATCCGCCTTCGCGGCGTCACTCAGAACAACCTCAAGGGCATCGACCTCGACCTGCCCACGGGGTCGCTCATCGTCCTTACCGGTCCCAGTGGGTCGGGCAAGTCGAGCCTTGCCTTCGACACGATCTACGCCGAGGGCCAGCGTCGCTACGTCGAGACCTTCAGTCCCTACACCCGGCAGTTCCTCGACCGGATGGACAAGCCGCAGGCGGAGTCCATCGAGGGAATCCCCCCCGCGATCGCCATCGAGCAGAGCAACAGCGTCAAGACCACCCGCTCCACCGTCGGCACGATCACCGAGATCAACGACTACCTGAAGCTACTCATGGCCCGCGCGGCCAAGGCGACCTGCCCCGGATGCAAACGCCCCGTCTCGCCGGAGTCCTCGGAGTCGGTAGTCTCTTCCCTGCTCTCCTCGCTCCCGGGACGCCGCCTCCTCGTTACCTTCCCCGTTCCCACGCGGCCCGAAGAGGAAGAGGACCAGGCCCCGTCCAAGCCCCCCGCCCCGGCCGATTTCCTGAACTTCCTCCGCGAGCAGGGCTACCTGCGTGTCTGGATCGGGGGCGAGATCCATCGTACCGACGAGGCTCCCTCCGTCACCGCGTTGCCCGCCATCGTCCCCGTTATCCAGGACAGGCTGGAGATCGGCGAGGCGGAGAGGGGCCGCCTCACCGAGGCGGTTGAGACCGCACTGCGGCTCGGCAAGGGAAAGATCACCCTGGTCGATCCCGGAACCAGGGAAAGTTTCCCCCACTCCTCCGGATGGCACTGTCCCCATTGCGACCTCGACATCCGCCCACCGGCTCCGGGCCTCTTCAGCTTCAACAATCCCCTCGGAGCCTGCCCCGACTGCCGCGGATTCGGCCGTGTCATCGGCATCGACTACGACCGGGTGATGCCGGACCGGGCCCTTAGCATCGCCGGCGGCGTGGTCAAACCGTTCCAGAGCGGCCAGTCGCGGGAGTGCCAGCGAGATCTGCTCAAGGCCTGCGCGGCGCACGACATCGACGTCCACCTTCCCTTCGAGGAACTCCCCGAAAGCGACCAGAAGTTCGTGATCGAGGGGGAGAGCGGGGCCGATCTCACGGCCGAGGAACTCTGGGACAACGACCGCTGGTACGGCGTCGACGGCTTCTTCCGGTGGATGGAGAGGAAGACCTACAAGATGCACATCCGCGTCTTCCTGAGCCGGTACCGCGCCTACAAGCCGTGCGTCACCTGCGGCGGCGGCCGTTTCCAACCCGATACGCTCAACTACCGGCTCCCCCTTCCCTCGCGTCCGATGACCCTGCCGGAGATCGCGGCCACCCCTGTCGCGGAAATGGCCGGCGCCATCGGGGCACTTCCCGTGGCCGAGGGGGACGCGGGCACCCGGATGATTCTCGACCAGATTGTCTCGCGCCTCGGCTACCTGGAGTCCGTCGGCCTCGGCTACCTCACGCTCGACCGGGCGACGCGCAGCCTTTCCGGAGGAGAGATCGAGCGGGTGAACCTGACCACCTGCCTCGGCGCCTCGCTCGTGAACACCCTCTTCGTGATGGACGAACCGAGCGTCGGCCTCCATCCGCGCGACGTCGGAAAACTGCTCGAGATCATGCGGGCCCTGCGCGACAAGGGGAACACCCTGCTCGTCGTCGAGCACGAGGAGGCGGTCATCCGCTCCGCCGATCATGTCGTCGACCTCGGCCCCGGACGAGGCGACCTCGGCGGCAGCCTTCTGTTCTCGGGGCCGCTCTCGGAACTCCCCTCGGCCAAGGACTCTCTCACGGCCTCCTACCTGCGTGGCGACAAGTCGATCCCGGTCCCGGCCAAACGCCGCAAGCCGAAGCGCTGGATCGACATCAAGGGGATCCGCCATCACAACCTCGACAACCTCGACGTGCGCATCCCTCAGGGGGTCTTCTGCTGCGTCACCGGCGTCTCGGGATCGGGGAAGAGTTCCCTTGTCCGCGACGTCCTCTACCGCAACCTCACATCCGCCGCAGCAGAGGAGGGAGAGGCCGCCGGACGTTGCCGTTCGATCAAGGGAGGGGAGGAACTCAGCGACATCGTGCTGGTCGACCAGTCCCCGCTCTCGAAGACCCCGCGCTCGACCCCGGCCGTCTACCTCGGGGTCTTTGACGGGATCCGCGAACTCTTCGGCCTCGAGGAGGATTCGATCGCTGCAGGACTCAGCCCCTCGGCCTTTTCGTTCAACTCGGGACAGGGGCGCTGCGACCGCTGCTCGGGACTCGGCTTCGAGAAGGTCGAGATGCAGTTCCTGAGCGACCTCTTCCTCCGCTGTCCGGAGTGCGAGGGCAAGCGCTATCAGGAGCGCGTGCTCGCCATCCGCCACCGGGGCAAATCGATCCACGACATCCTCGAGATGACCGCCCGCGAGGCGATCACCTTCTTCTCCGAAGGCCCCAAGTCGGAATCGATCTGCGGTCCGCTCCGCCTGCTCGCCGAGGTGGGTCTCGACTACCTCAAGCTCGGCCAACCCCTGAACGTCCTGAGCGGCGGGGAATCCCAGCGTCTCAAACTCGCCGCCCGTCTTGCCGGACAGGAACCGGGAGGAGCACTTCTCATTTTTGACGAACCGACGACCGGACTTCACATCGATGATGTGGCGATCCTGCTCAAGGCGTTCCGACGCCTCGTCGACGAGGGGAACAGCCTCGTCGTCATCGAGCACAACCTCGACGTGATCAAGTCGGCCGACTGGGTGATCGACATCGGACCCGAGGCCGGAAGCGGAGGCGGAAAACTCGTCGCCGCGGGCACTCCCGAGGAGATCGCGGCGGCATCCGGATCCCACACCGGCCGCTACCTTGCCGAGGTCCTGGCGGGGAGGCCCCCGCTGCGTCTTGAGAAAGCAGATGTCGCACCCGCGGCGCAGCCCGCCAAGGCGATCGAGATCCGCGGCGCACGCGAACACAACCTCAAGGACATCTCCCTCGACATCCCGCGCGACGAGATGGTCGTGGTCACCGGACTGAGCGGCAGCGGAAAATCGACCCTGGCCTTCGACATCCTCTTCGCCGAGGGACAGCGACGCTTCCTCGACAGCATGTCCCCCTACGCCCGGCAGTTCGTCGAGCAGTTGGAAAAACCCGACGTCGACAGGATCGAGGGACTTCCCCCAAGCGTCGCGATCGAGCAGCGCATCACGCGCGGCGGCGGCAAGTCGACCGTGGCCACCGTCACCGAGATCCACCAGTTCCTGCGCCTCCTCTACGCAAAGCTGGGCACGCAGCATTGCCCCGACTGCGGTGTTGCCGTGAGCAAGAGTTCCGTCACCGCCGTGGCCGCGGAGCTCGAGAAGATGTCCAAGGAAGGACCCGTGCAGCTCTTCGCCCCCTTGATCCGCGGCCGCAAGGGCTACCACACCGAAGTGGCACGCTGGGCGGCGGATCACGGCTACACAAGCCTCCTCGTTGATGGCGATCTAACCGACGTCGATGGATTCCAACCACTCGAGCGCTTCAAGGAGCACACAATCGATGTCCTGATCGGCACGATCGAGAAGGGTGCCAAAAAAGGACTCCTCGACCTGACCCGGCAGGCACTTGAGATCGGCAAGGGAACCGCGAAAGCACTTTCTGTCACCGCGGCACCCTCCCTGAAGGAAACGAAATCACCCAAGGCCGCCAAAGGCACGAAGGGGAAGAAGAAGGCCGCCTCTCCCGAGTTCCGCATCCTCAGCTCGGAAATGAACTGCCCCGACTGCGGACGGGCTTTTGAGGAACTCGATCCGAGGCTCTTTTCATTCAACTCCCCCCACGGCTGGTGCGAACACTGCCGCGGCTTCGGCGAGGTCTGGACCGAGATCCCCTCGGCCAAGGACTTCGATTCCCAACTGGAGGCCGACCTCGCCGCGGAACGCTCCTTCGAGAGCCGCGAGGAGGGAGAGACCCGTCCCTGCCCGATCTGCCAGGGAGACCGTCTCAATCCCGTCGCCTGCTCGGTCAGGATCGAGGGGGAGAGTATTGCGAGCTTTGCAGCCCGCTCCGCGAGCGAAGCCTTGAACCTGACCGGTGGATGGAAATTCTCGGGACGCGAGGCCACCGTGGCCCGCGACATCGTCCCCGAGATTCGTCAGCGCCTCGAGTTCCTGGGACGTGTCGGTCTCGACTACCTCCAGCTAGGCCGCTCCGCCAAGACGCTTAGTGGCGGCGAGTCCCAGCGCATCCGCCTCGCGGCACAGCTCGGCTCGAATCTCCGTGGCGTCCTCTATGTGCTGGATGAGCCGACCATCGGACTCCATCCGCGTGACAACACCCGCCTGCTCGATGCCCTCGGCGAACTGACTGCGCGGGGCAACTCGCTCCTCGTCGTCGAGCATGACGACGAGACCATGCGTCGTGCGGGCAGGATCATCGACCTGGGTCCAGGTGCAGGCACCCATGGCGGCGAGGTGGTCGCCTTCGGCACGATGGATGAGGTGATGGCCAATCCCCGTTCGCTGACCGGAAAGTTCCTGCGCGAGCCCCCCGTCCACCCGAAGCGCGGATCGCGCCGCAGTCTCAAGGATGTCCCCGCCTGGTTGGAACTCGAAGGAGCACGCCTCCACAACCTGGAGGCTGTCGATGTTCGTTTCCCGCTCGGCCGACTCACAGCCATCTCCGGGATCAGTGGCTCGGGCAAGAGCACGCTCCTGCGCGGCGTTCTCCTGCCTGCGGTGGAGGAATCGCTGACACGGGCCGGACGAAAGAAAAAGCCGGGCGTGAAACACTGGAAGTCCATCACCGGCGTCCAGCACCTCTCCCAAGTGATCGAGGTGGACCAGTCCCCGATCGGCAAGACCTCCCGATCGACTCCTGCCACCTACCTAAAGGTCTTTGACGCCATCAGGACGCTCTACGCCGGACTCCCCGAGGCACGCCTGCGTGGCTACACCGGCAGCCGCTTTTCCTTCAATAACCAGGGCGGCCGCTGTGAGACCTGCGAGGGACAGGGAGTCATCAAGCTCGAGATGAACTTCCTCCCGGTCTCCTACATGCCGTGCGAGGACTGCGGAGGATCGCGCTTCAACCGTCAGACCCTCGAGGTGAAATACGATGGGCGCTCGATCGGCGACGTCCTTGGGATGACTGTCGAGCAGGCCGCGGAATTCTTCTCAGCCCATCCGAAGATCAGCCGCCCCCTCCGCCTGCTGGTGGAGACCGGCCTCGGCTACCTCAAGCTCGGCCAACCGAGCCCGACACTCAGCGGCGGCGAGGCACAGCGCATCAAGCTCGTCACCCAGCTCGCCCGCGGCAGTTCCGTTGACCGGCCGCGCTTCGCCAAGAAGGGCGGCATCCTCTACATCCTCGAGGAGCCGACCATCGGACTCCACGCCTCGGACGTGGAACTTCTGCAGGATGTCTTCCACCGCCTCGTTGACGAGGGGCATACCGTCATCGTCATCGAGCATCACCTCGATCTGGTGGCCGAGGCCGATTACCTGATCGACGTCGGACCCGAGGCAGCAAAGAACGGCGGCAAAATCATTGCGGCAGGAACACCCGAGGAAGTCGCGAAGAACAAAGTCAGTCGCACGGCGCCGTTCCTCCGCGAGGTTCTCTCGCGGAAGAAGCCATAATAGTTCCCCGCAGAGGCGCGGAGGCGCAGAGGGTTTGAGAGAACCCAGATCGGCCACTCTCTTGCATTCTGGTTAGGCCTAGCGTAAGGCTACCCCGTGACGGTGGACGACCGCGGGGAGCAATCCTCGAGGAAAGTCCGGACACCACACGGCGGCATACCGCGTAGAACACGCGGGAGTCCGGGGTAAAAATCCCGGTCGACGGACAGTGTCACAGAAATAAAACCGCCCTGGTCGCAAGATCGGGGTAAGGGTGAAAAGGCGGGGTAAGAGCCCACCGCCCCGAGGGTAACCGAGGGGGCACGAAAAACCCTATGCGGTGCAAGACAGAACAGGGGAAGAGGCCGCCGGCTTCGAAGTCTGACCAACGGTCGGACGGGACCCCGGGTAACGTCGCACCCGCCGCAAGGCGGGCTGGGGTCGCAAGATCCCTGAGAGAAATGGCCGTCCATGCCGGGGTAACCCGGCAAGACAGAATCCGGCTTATAGCCGTCGCACTGACGGGGGTGGTTCCAGCAAAGGAATCACCCCCGTTCCTTTTGGGACTTAGCGTCTTAGAGAATCACCCTGCAGAGATACAAGGCTCGCAAGCTTGGATGGAGAGCTAGGCGGGCAAGCGAAGCTGTATAAATTATACTGTGAGCGCAGACCAACGACGCTATCCGCCAAGATCGCGAGCCTACTTCCGAATACGGAGGATATGGGCTACGCGTACCCCCGGATCGAGCGACACATAATTCCTCGCTCCACGCCATGTGAACACCTCTCCGGTGAGCAGATCCTCGATCTGGTAGGGTGAATCGGGCGGAAGCCCAAGGTCTCCCGTCGGGACGTTGATCCAGCCGCTCTGCGGATTGCGGAAGTCGGTCGTCACGATGACAAGAATCTGGCTGGCATGGTCATGGGACCACTTGCGGTAGCAGAGGATCGCGGGATTGTCAGAGCCGAAGAAGGCGAGGTTGTTGGTCTGATGCAGCGCCTGGTTCTCCCGGCGGATGGCATTGAGCCGGGTGATGAGCGGCTTGATGTTGCCGGGGGCGTTCCAGTCGCGGCCCTTGTACTGGTATTTCTCCGAGTCGAGGTACTCCTCCCGGCCGGGCAGGGCGGCGTTCTCGCAGAGCTCGAAGCCGCTGTAGATGCCGTAGACGCCGCCGAGGGTCGTGGCCAGCACGGCGCGGATCATGAAGGCTGGTCGGCCACCCTCCTGCAGGTAGTGCGGGAGGATGTCCGGGGTATTCGGGAAGAGGTTCGGGCGGAAGTACTCGCGCATCGGGCTCTGCGTGAGTTCGCTGAAGTATTCCTCCAACTCCGCACGGCTGTTGCGCCAGGTGAAGTAGGTGTAGCTCTGGGTGAAGCCGACCTTTGCCAGCACCTGCATCATCTTGGGGC
>Ga0208379_1000818_pt1 | contig 12900 bp, 28 predicted proteins | sample CryBogCBE02Aug07_FD_184559 | JGI IMG/M metagenome (GOLD analysis project Ga0208379, IMG submission 184559) | Freshwater microbial communities from Crystal Bog, Wisconsin, USA - CBE02Aug07 (SPAdes) | ecosystem: Environmental > Aquatic > Freshwater > Lake | place: Crystal Bog, Wisconsin, USA... | reverse complement strand
CCAATATTGCTACATTAAATGCCGGTACTGTAAATTCAAATAATATTGTCAATAGTGGAACAATTACAACCAATGGACTTGTTGCCAAAACAGCTACAGTTGATACTGCCAATATTGCTACATTAAATGCCGGTACTGTAAATTCAAATAATATTGTCAATAGTGGAACAATTACATCAAACGGTGTAATTGCAGCTAACGGTGGTATCAATGTACTCAATGGGACTACAACTGACACACTAACGGTAACTGGGGCTAGCGCAACTACTGGCATTACAAATACTGGTAATATTGTAAACAGCGGCGATGTTAAGACTAGCACATTAAATGTAACAGGTGCGTCCACTACAACAGGAATTGCAAACACTGGTAACATTCAAACCAGTACACTAAATGTAACCGGAGCTAGTACTACCAATGGTATTAATAACTCAGGTAATATTAATACTGGTTCATTAGGGGTCGGTGGAGTTAATGTTGTTCCGCTAGGTGGCATTGGATCGCAAGGCAATATTGCCACCCAAGGTGATGTAATCGCGGCAGGTAATATCAACGCCGCTGGTAAATTAACAGTGGGTAATGCCACAGAGGGCACCGTAATAAACGGTGGAACCATTACAACCACAGGAAACATCACCAGTAATCAAAATGATCGCCCGGTAAGCAACGGTGTTATTTCCGGTGGTACAACATCGGGATCAAGCGGAATTGCTTCGGTTAATGATGTTAACCGAGCACTTGCTCAAACATCAGACACGCTGAATAATAAAATCAACCAAACTGGTGCAATGTCTATGGCTGTGGCTGCCATCAAAGCTGGGCCATATATGCCGGAAAAAACAACGTATGTTGGTGTTGGTGTTGGTACATATAACAGACAAGGTGCTGTAGCGTTTAGCATTCAACACTATTTCGGCCCCAGCGCAGTGGTTAACGTTAATGTAGCAGGAACACCAGCTTCAGGTAACGCTCCTGGTACTTCATCGGGCGGTGTTGGGTTTACCATGGGTTGGTAATAATTAATAAATTAGTAGTACTAAAAAAGTACTACTTTTTACATTGGATCCACTAATTAACAGGTTGACTATTAATTGATTTAGTATTATAATACTTGTAACATATAAGATATTACATCTTTGTGTTGCAATTTAATTTAACTTAAACTCTTAAAAAGGATTTAAAATGACTATTATCGTAGGCACAACCCCGTATGTACCCCCAGCAACCCCAACCCCTTCGGTTCCTGTCGCCCCAGCAACCCCAACCCCTTCGGTTCCTGTCGCCCCAGCAACCCCAGTTCCGGTGTCAAACACTCTCACATTGGATCTAGCGGGAATTACAAAAGGAACAGGCCAATCTATTCCCACAGTAACAATCAAAGTAAACGGTGTCACTTATAATACCACATCAATTACTGCTGATCAACTAGCAGGACAACATCAAACAGTTACTATTGATCTCGGGGCTACAGCTACCATCAATAACATTGAAATTTCAGTGGCAAATACCAGTTACACAGACTCAACGCATTTTTCTAATGCTTACATTGACGGTGTTAGATTTAATAACCAGTACATTAATTTGTCTACTGCTACAGTACAACATGGAGCAGTTGATGTAAATAATAATATTTGGTCAAACGCTGGCACCATTACATTTGGTCCAGTTCCTACTGTATATTCAAGTACAGCATCAGCTTACGACAACACGTTGACTATTGACTTAGGCAAGTATGTCAAAGGCACTCCTGCTAATACAGCACCAGATATTACATTAAAGATTAATGGCCACGTGGTTCAATCTAACATGGCAGTAACTGGTACACAGTGGCTACCACATGCGCTACAAGAACTAACATTTGATGTTGCTAAATATGGCACAATCACTTCGCTAGAAGTTGACGTTCATGGTGCTAGTTATACCAATGCAAATAACTTTTCTAATGTATATTTAGACGCAGTTAAATTTAATGGTCAAAGCTTGACCCTAGCTAGCGCAACAGTAACAAACGGCGGTGTTGACGTAAACGGTTATATCTACGAAAACAACGGTGGTGTTGCTCTTTGGAATAACATTAATTTGACAGGCGTTGTAACAGGTGTTGCCGCTCACGCTTAGTCTATGATTAATCATTCACCTCGCAGATTATTACCATATGAATACGACAAATACCATCATCATCTAACTCGGTTGGATAATGATAGCAAGAGGTTGAGATTTGGTATTACGGTGTCGAATGAATTCATTCGCACCTTCTGCGAGTCTGTGAAAAACGCTCCTGACGAACATGTATTATTTGGTATAGAAGATAGACATTTAAATTTAATCGCAGTGGCACATGTAGCACTAGATGAACAAGCAAACGACATAGAGTTGGCTTTTAGTGTGTTAAAAAGACACCAAGGACAAGGTCTAGGTAACGCATTATTTAAACGAGTACTTCAATGGTGTCGCGTCAATAATAAACTTAAAGGCAGTATAATTTGTTTGCCTTCTAATCTAGCGATAAAGCATTTGTGCACAAAATGGGGTCTAGAAGTTGTCACAGATGCCGTAGATTCGCACGTTGATATTTCGCTACCACAAGCAGATTTTAATACTCATGTCAGTGAAATACAAGATGCCGGAACAGCAGTAATAAATTACTATGCCAATCGCATCATGCGACCTTTTGTAATTGTATGAAGAAAACCGCAAAAGATTTACTGTTGAAAGAATCAGCTAAGATTGCGTCCATCACCAACTTCAACTTGGAAGACTTGGGATTTATACCCGGCGAAAACATAACCATAATGGCAGAACTAACACGTCAAGGTCCCAAGGCCGTTAGAGTTGGTCAATCTACCTTTGCTCTCAGTACAGCAGAACTAGAGGCTATTATAATTGACGATGATGTCAGATAAGTGGTGGGTCGCAAGTGTGCCGCCGCCCCAAGAAAAAGGTGACGATCTTAGAATTTACAAGGGTTGGCAACCGTGTATAGATTGGTGCGTTGATGAGTTTGGGTTAAGTTCGCAGTGGAGATTTCAAGGCGAAGGCGTTTTTGAATTTAAAAATCAACAAGATTGTGTGTGGTTTTTGTTAAAATGGCAGTAGATTGGTATCATACTCACGTGAAAACAACAGCACCTGCCAGTGAGTGTATTCGCTGGTGTGAAACCAACTTGGGACCAAGACTCTATTACTTACATACGCGACAAGGCGGTGAGACATGGTGGTACTCACCTAATGGTAAATTTAGTTTTAAACACGAGCAAGATTTAATTTTATTTTTATTGAGGTGGTCATGATGGCGGTTTTCGAAACTTGGGTTCGTTTAAGGTATTTGAATCGTGAGTGAAGATGTATTTGAGAGTTGGAAAAATGTTCGGTTTGTTGTTGCCAACAATGTGTATGTGGAAAGCGAAAACATCATACTGGTCTTAACAGATGCGGCCTACTGGATTGACCACTACCATGAACTCGAAGAATGGTGTCAACAACATCAAGGCCAAGTGGTGGGCATGACTGTGGAACTGCCAGATGAGGCCACACTGACATTATTCACCCTGAGGTGGTTATGATAGAGGCCCAAGTGCATGTACCAAATACGGTTAATATCTCCGTCATGGTAGATTGGTGTTGTAAAAACATTGGCCAAGAAGCACCAACCAGAGACACAGTTGACGATGATAGATCTTTTCATTGGATTATGAATTTTCGTGACGCAACCTTTTATTTTGCCGAAGAAAAAGATGCCGTTTGGTTTAGTTTGATGTGGCTATGACTTGCTCAAAAATACAAAATATGTTGCAATACATAAAAGGAATTAAGATGAACGAACGAATTCGAGAACTTGTTAAGCAAGCCACTACTATCGAAGAACATAAGTGGGGAGTAAGTTATGATAATTTCAATAAAGAAAAGTTCGCCGAGTTGATTGTTCGGGAATGTGCTGGCGTTGAGTTATATTGGTTGAGCGAACAGGATCGCAAAGCGGTTGCTGAAAAGATTAAAGAACATTTCGGAGTTGAAGAATGAAAAAACTATTTTTACAAACCAAAGTAGTGTATGATGCACACTTGAAAGAATATAACGTACAATATAAGAATTTTCTGGTTTGGAAATTTGCGGAATGTTATAAAGTGTCTGAGCATCTTCCTGATGAAAGAGCAAAAGAATTGGCAATTGAACGTGCCAAGAATATGTTAGATACTGTTGAAGTGTATCGTAGTCCCAAACCTTATTATATGTAAGGATTAAAAGAATGAACGATCGAATTGAAAATTGTTTATATCAAGCAGGTTTAACCGCACAAGGTTGTTGGGACGATCTTGATGACTATGCTCGACAAGGTATAGAAAAGTTCGCCGAGTTGATTGTCAGAGACTGTTTAGACATTGCCTTTGAGGTTAGAGGAAAACCAGCAACTGATACACATTATGTTATTGGGTATGACCGTGCTTGTGAAAAAATTATTGACGCCATTAAAGAATCTTACGGAGTTGAAGAATGAACCTAACAAATTTCCAAGATGACTTCACGAGAATTAGAAATACCCCAGACCAATACCGGCCCGAAGTTGAGCATAGAGAATTAAAACAAGTAAAGGTTGGTACATGGTTGTTTGGCATGTTACCAATTTACAGATACGAATTTACCCCTTGGGAAAAGGACCGGCATGAATGAATTTAATTGGGCACCAATCATTGGCACAGCCATTGCTATTGCGGGTATGTTGTTTGCATTGGTGATGGGTTATTTGATGGGCTATAATGATGCTAAGGAGGGCAGATGAACGAACAAATTAAACAACTTTGGTCTGAGGCGGCCGAATCAAACTTTGGCGATAGTTGGGAAGAACAAACTGCCTTTATGTCTAAGTTCGCCGAGTTGATTGTTAGGGAATGTGTTAAAGTCTGTGCTGATAGAGGAACACATCACGACGGCTTGTATAGTGCCTGGGCAAGCGATTGTTCCGAGCGGATAGGAAAACATTTTGGAGTTGAAGAATGAAAACATACAAGACCAGTCTCAAGGAAGTGTTCAGTGATGATCCCAATAGTCCATTCTGGCAACGACTACGAGCCAATCCTGAATACAAAAAATTTGAAGAAGACTTGGCTCATATCACGGGACAAAGCCTCAAACACAATATGCCCTATGACCAGATTCCTAAAGATAAAATTGGAGTTGAAGAATGATTCCAGAAGAATTACGAAAATACATTGATATGGTCATCCAAGAAGAACAAGATGATGTTCTTCACGAAATGGCTAATCTTGGTAGTCACAATCACGGTATCCAAGATGTTGTCATTTGGGTAGGTAAGGCAAACAAACAACATGGTTTGAGAATCAAAGTATCCAATATAAAGAATCGCTGGAGCAACGATGACAACTTTGTGATTCAATTACCAAGTCTTGACTATGATCCGAATCAAGTTGCTCGCTGGATTACAACTGACATTATGAAACAAATTACATATTGGATTCGTCTAAACCAACAAGTATTATATGATTTCGAAACTGATAAGATCATGTATACAGATCAATTCATTAGTCAAATATCAAAGGTATGAAATGAACGAACGAATTCTAAAATTGATGTCGGTAGCGGGTTATGCGGCACCGGAACTGGCTACTCGTGCTATCAAGTTGGCTGAGTTAATCATCGAGGAAAACATACAAACACTAATCAATAACGGCTATGATGATGCCGCCAAGTGTTTGCGTGATGTACAGTCGGGAGTTGAAGATTGAACCCACATGACTTATCTTGGAATATAGACGATCCCAACGCCATGCGAGTAGTCATACGGTATCAAGACAAAGAAGTATTGTCTTTTAGTATGTACGAAGCTATTGAAAGCTGTAGTAGACAGTTGGTGTTGAATCATGTCGAAGAGTGTGACCATAGTCCTTGGCTTCGACGATGGAACGATGAAAAGCATGTTGCATTGATGAAGATATTAAAGAGTTAAATTATGAACGAACGATTAAGAGAATTTGTCAGAGAATCCAACTTAGATGTATATGGTCTAGGCAAGGAAAGATACAAGTGGGAATACACCGTAGAAAAATTTGCTGAGATGATTATCAACGATTGTGCCGACATTGCTCACCAAGCAGAACCTTACGCATCCGGTGATTTAATTCGACAGCATTTTGCTTTAGCCAAGAATCAATAAAGGTACCATAATGAACAAGAAAATTATAGACACAATCAACAGCGTCGGCGATGACTTAGTAAATATCTTCCACCGATTGGCATTGTTTGGAATTGGTTCCGCTACCGTATACGCCGCGTTTTTAACCTTTGTTGAGTTATTCAAACAACCGTCAGCATCAATCAGTGATATTCTACTACTGTTCATTTATTTGGAATTAGGCGCAATGGTTGGGATTTATTTTAAAACCAATCACATGCCAGTTCGTTTTTTGTTGTACATAGCAATCACCGCGTTAACGAGGCACATGATAGATATCATGAGTCACAGGCCAGTAGACATTGTTGAAATGTTGGCCTTATCCGCGGCGACGTTTATTACGTCAATATCAGTATTGATTATTCGATTTACCAGTCATCGTTATCCTGCTGATAAAAAAGATGAAGTGGCGTGAGGATGATCTTAAACTTGAAGTAGAATTAACTATACCTAGACCTAGACAGCAGATGATAAACGAAGACGAATTAATCAAATGCTGTTATAATATCAATATATTTAACAAAGGAGAATCACGTGTTGGTAGTTTATAGGGTTAGAGACGGCAAAACCATTTCTGTTTATAAAGCAGAACGCAGTGCCAAGGCTCGAGTCACGAAAAACAACCGTGCGTTGATAATGCGAGTACTGCGCAACGAAAGCAATGAACGAGCATGGTATCAAGATAAATTAGAAGAATGGGCCTACTGCTCGTGGAGTGAGTACGCCGAACATTTTTATCGTTATCACAAATCATCAAACTAAAATGAGTAAATATTCTTGTTGGTGTTATAAATGTCTAAGTCAAATTAAAGATGAGTACGGAATTCCAGTGACATCTTATACGTTTATTGTTTGCAAAGACTGCGGCAATAAACGATGCCCGCGAGCCACTAATCACGAGAACGCTTGTGGCAACAGCAATGAGCCCGGGCAAAAAGGCAGTAGTTGGGAAAATTATAAAAATGGCAGGTAAATTTACTGTTAAGTCCGGCAAGTATTTTGGCTTAAGCGAAGAAATGCACACGGTATCGTGGCGCGATCAACCTGACGTTAATTCCGCCGAAGTTAAAAAATGGTGCTCACGTACTTTTGGTAAAAGTGGCTACAATGAAAAAACCAAAGAGAATCGTTGGATTTTTGATAAAGCAGGATGCGAAATTGTTTTCTCCAATGCGGCTGACCTAACAGCATTTTTACTAAAATGGACATAACTCTAGGTTGTGTTGCTGTTGAATTTTTGCTATAATAGCAGTATGACCACGAAAGTAAGAACAGTAAACGACAACTTAGAGTCTGTGACCATAACAGACATCGAAGAGCATAAGGTACTCAGCAACAAAGAACTAGATGCTGATTTAAAGTCACTGGATAAGTTTACTGGCGAAGTCAACGCAAACAATTTTGCGGGCAATAGATTTCTCTATCATTTTCAATTTAAGAATCTACTACAATGTCGACGTCAAGATGGCAAAACCATATATGACGTGTGGAATGACAGCGTCGCAAAACAAAAACTACTTGACAGCACTCGCAAACGTAATCGTGGAGGCAGAACTGCTGGCGGTAATATATTTGAATGCTTTAGAGTCAACTTAGGCGCAGTGGTGATGTTTAAAGCAACCACTGCCAAGTATTTGTATAAGAAATACTCTGCCACTGCCGTATTAGATCCTACAGCAGGTTGGGGAGGGCGCATGTTAGGGGCGCATAGTTTGGGCATTGAGTACACAGGTATTGATACCAATGTAGATTTACAGCCAGCTTATCAACAAATGATAGAGTATCTACAACAGCCTCAAGAAATATCACCGTTGTTGTCTATACCCGCTAAACCCGCTAAACTAACAATGATATGGCAAGATTGTTTGACCGTAGATTTTACTAAAATAAATTATGACTTTGTGCTTACTAGCCCGCCTTATGTAAATTTGGAATTGTATCAACACATGATGCCGTGGAAAACTGACCAGGAGTTTTATTGTGATTTTTTTATTCCTTTATGGCGCAAGTGTTGTGATAACATTAAACCAGGTGGCAAGGTATGCTTCAATATATCGCCGAAGATGTACGATGCCGCACTTAAATTTGGACTCACTGCTTGTGACATAGAAGAAGATTTACTACAACAATTAGGACAACAAAAAGGCAAAAAGAAACAAGATAAAATATACCTTTGGAATTGCTAAATACTAAATTATGAAAATATTTGAAATTGAAAACAAGTACTTTTTTGCTCAAACAGATTTAGTACTATTACTCGAATCATACATCAATCCTGACGAAGAGTTGACCATTACATTTACTCCAGTGGTAGAAGAATACAATAAAAAATACTACAACGGAATCGTACAGAATAAACAAACAAAAGAAAATATTTTAGTTATATCTTTTTCGATATCAAATAAAAATGGAGAGCTAGACGTCGGTGTTATTTCTACCCTAAGTGATAAAGACAATACCAAAATGGTACACACAAGCCTAGGATCCTATATTGGCGGCGCCGACATGGGATATACCGCAGTTAAATGGATCTTTCGAAAAATCAAAGAATTTGCGTTATCAACAGGTGTTAAAATTCACGTCATCAAAACCAGTACTAGATACACTGGAGCACGAGCTAAAAACAATCCCGGCGATGATGGCAAAGAAATGCCTAAAAATTTTAGCACTTCTCAGAATATAACAGAAACGTTGATATATAATTGTCAAGAAGATTCTTTAAAAATAGTCGGATAAATATAGTATGAAAATATTTGAATACATTACTGAAAACGGAGATATTGGTTACAGAACTGCCGATGGACGACCAGCAGATACGCAGGCAGTTTTAAAACTAATTACACTACAAAAAAAATTAAAAAATCTATAGATGATGATAAAAAAGTTCTATCTTGGCTTTCTAAATTAATTTCCGATGCCAAAAATGAAAGACACACTATCTAAGCTTAATAAGTAAATACTAAATTATGAAAATATTTGAAATCATCAACCCAGCGCCCTTAATGGAAGGTGGGAAAAGCGATAGTATACGTTATAACAGCGAAATTGGCTTGTTATTGAGCTTTTGCGGAGGCGATGTCGCGAATTTTGATCCAGAAAATCCTGAAGCTTCGTTACCTGCTAGTATGTTGGCAAACCCCCAACAAACCTACAGTGACATTAAAAAATTACTAGTTCCAAACTACATGCCGGAAATATTCGAACGCTGGTACATCTACGGTGACGGCGTTGTTAAACCTTTGGTATTAAATAAATTAAGAGACAGCAAAGATAAAGTCCAAAAGTTTAATTGGTCTGCTGGGAAGAACATTAACCACGAAACTTCGGCAGATGTTGAATTTATTGGTTCTAACATCAGCGGAGTAAGTGTTAAAGAAGAATCAGGTATCACGCTTAACAATCCTACACCCAAAGACTTGGGTATTGACAATCAAGGCGATATGTTTTTACAGTATGCTAAACCTGAATATATGGCGTGGAAATCAGAAGTATTTAAAAGAGTATTAAAGATAGCCGCTGACAATCCTGGTAGTCGCATTGGTGGTAAAGACACTGCCAAGTACGCAGTGATTTATGATGCTAAAACTAAAAAATATACCTGTACTGGTAAGAAAAACATAGAAGCCACTGCTCAAGAAATACTAAGCAAGGTAGAAGGTAATGTAGGTTGGCAAAGAGCATTTGGTGATTGGTTCGTTTCAAACTGGGCAACACAAAAAGACTTAATGGCACCGTTGAGTGAAAAAATATCCGCACAGTTTATTACAATGATGAAGACACATTTATCAAAAAGCGGCACAGCAGCCAAACTGCTTAAGTTTGTCAAACGCCCATTCTTTTATGCCAATCCTCAACACATCTATTATGTTCCCAGTATAGATGATGTAAGCAATTTAACTCTCAAAGATGTTTACTTTGCTAATCCTGAAGGAGCCACCATGAAGTTCTACGCTGAAATAGGCATGAAAGACAGCGAACACAATGCCAAGGTGGAAATTCACGTTAGATATGCAAATGGCATGTTCGAACAAAATCCAACTGCACGTGTACAATCACTCAAGGATCCACAATTTTTAAGCTGGGAAGAATTGCGCTAATAAATATTCAATGAAGATAAGACTTATTGGACAAGTCAACGACTCAGGCGTTGGCACACACTTTCACAACTACAAACAAGCACTAGAATCTATAGCTGGCATTAGTCAGTTTTTAGAAGTCTTTGGCTTTGACAACGCATCACTGATTCGTCTTCAGCAAGAAAGTAAACCCGGTGATGTTAATATTTGTTTTGCTGGTATCAATATGGATCGATACTTTCAAGGATTTAACATCAATTGGGGGATATTTGAATCAACGGTAATTCCGGGCCCATTGCTAGAAGCGTACAAATCATGTCGCTTATGGTTGCCAAGTGAATGGGCTCGTAACATTGCTCAACAAAATGGTATAGACATAAATCAAACTGCTTTGGTACCCGAAGGTGTAAACGCAAGCGTATACCATCCTTACTTTAGGCCCAAGCGTACCAAGCCGTTTAGATTTTTAATAATTGCCAAATATGAAATTAGAAAAAGCTACGATGAAATATTACAAGCCTTTTCTGAAGAATACGGCAACAATCCCGATTTTGAATTAGTGATTAAATCAGACCATTTTAAAAATCACAGCGCCATGGCTGACGAACTCAGAGAGAAAATAAAAAATACTGGGGCTACCAACATTGATCTCAGATGGGGTCTTCACGACATAGTTCAATTGTCAAATTTATATCGCAGTGCCGATGTATTTTTATTCCCAACCAAAGGAGAAGGGTGGGGATTACCACTCATCGAAGCAGCCGCATGCGGATTACCAATCATCACTACTTTTTATTCCGGGCACACAGAATTTTTACAGCACATTAAATCCAGTTGTGTTTTTGTACCTTACCAACTTGAACCAGTTAACTGCCCAGTCTTCAAAGAAGTCAATAAAACTCCGGACGGTAATTGGGGCAAATGGGCCGTCACTTCAGTTGACAGCATTAAAAAAGCCATGCGAACTGCTTATGAAAATCACGCTAGTCTTCAACAGCAAGCACTCAAGAACAGTGATTTTATAAGAAACAATTACAGCTGGAAAGAAAGTGCGACTAAATCACTGAGTGATCTTAGGCGCATGGGTTTTGTATAAAAACAACACTATTTGGTTGACTTTATTGTTATTTGACACTATACTATGCACATAGTAAGGAGTGCGTAATGACCGTTACCATAGCAAAAATCAACAATCAAGTGGTTCAAGTAATCAAAACCGCAGAAACTGTTGCTTTTTCGCAACAAAAAAACTGGGTTTTGATCACTCCTGACGTGGGTGTTCCCACTAGAAAACAACAGCACTTTAAATGGGTGCCCGCAACAACCAGATTTGAATGGGTTAGAGTGTTTAATTTTGGTTGACAATTAATGATTTTGGTTGTATAATAATTACATACGCTAACAAAACAGGAGTTGATTATGGGATTCGAAACAGTTATTTTAGATAAAGTTGAAAAAGTGTTAAAAACAAACAAGGCCGCTGGGTTTTTTAGCGGAACCTTGTTTGTTACCTGTGACGAGAGAGAAGCCAATAAAATTAAAAAATCTCTTGAGTCTGCGACCAATAGTAAAATTATCCTTAGCCATATTGTAGAGACTGGTGAATTTGCCTACGACTTTACTTAATTTAAAGAGTATAAAATGAAACTAGTAGCTTTGGCGTTGGGCATGGTAGGTGTTAGCGCTCACGCCATGTGGACAGAAGATGCTTATGGTAATACCATTCATCCCAGTCTTACTCACGTTTCAATTGTTAAAAAAGACTCTAAGAAGTTAGCCAAACCAAAACCTAAAACTCCTGTTCAAATTAGTGATCGCGATATCGTGGCCATTGGCAAGCCTATTGCTGGACAAACTCAAAAAGACATAAGTTGTTTGAGTTATAGTATTTTTAGAGAAGCAGGTACATTGCCAGTAGCTGATCAGTATGCAGTTGGACAAGTTCACATCAACAGACTAGCAACCGGCACTTGGGGCAACCACTTGTGTCAAGTGGTTATGGCTAAGTCGCAGTTCAGTTGGACCAAAGAAAAGATTGTAGTTTGGTCACAGAACCAAAAACAAATAGCCGAAAAAATTGCCACCAATCTAGTCAACGTAGGGTTTAGAGTTCGTCAACTAGACAGTGACAAAATTCTACATTATCACGCAGACTATGTTCATCCAAAATGGGCACAGTCAGGCCAAGTGGTAGCCATGGCAGGCCCGCATATTTTTTATCGTGACATTGCCCATTAATCAAAAAGAAAATAACATGACAAACATTGACCTTAAGAATTTAATCAGAACCGTAGACAACTATCCGCATGAAGGCATACAATTCCGTGATGTCACTACCTTACTAAAGGACAAAGATGGCTTTGCTGAAACCATTGACTTGTTTGTTAAAAGATACAGCATTTTTGAAATAGACATTGTAGCAGGAATTGAAGCTAGGGGATTTATCGTTGGTGCAGCGTTAGCACAGGCATTAGGATTGGGTTTTGTGCCCATTAGGAAAGCAGGTAAATTACCCGCGGAAGTTTATAGTCAAGACTATGCTTTAGAATACGGTACTGATGTTATTGAAATACATCGTGATGCTATTCCTGTTGGCAGTCGTGTGTTGATTGTTGATGACTTAATCGCAACCGGTGG
>Ga0208379_1000817_pt1 | contig 12911 bp, 18 predicted proteins | sample CryBogCBE02Aug07_FD_184559 | JGI IMG/M metagenome (GOLD analysis project Ga0208379, IMG submission 184559) | Freshwater microbial communities from Crystal Bog, Wisconsin, USA - CBE02Aug07 (SPAdes) | ecosystem: Environmental > Aquatic > Freshwater > Lake | place: Crystal Bog, Wisconsin, USA... | reverse complement strand
ACCGAACAAAGCGTTCAAACCAGGGAGCAACTCTTTCAATAGTTGTGCGCGTGAAATAGCCATTTGTTAGCTCCTTAATTAAACGCCAGCAGTATTGGTCATACCTTGGAATGTTGCATTCCATGTAACCAAAACTTCGGGGAAACCGACAAAAGAAAGTTGTGTACCTGTTGGCACTGCAATGCTGGAAGCCAAAGTAACGGTTGTGCCGTTAACGTTGGTTACAGAAATATAGTTACCTTGAGCAACACCACTTACGCCTTGAGCAATCAACTGCATTCCGGGCTGGATTGCAGAATTTGATGCTGTCAATGTGATGGTAGTACCAGAAGTATTAGCGTTGCCGCCAACGGCAGAAACGGTAACAGCGGTATCTTGCACCACGCTAACAACACGCCAAGGTAGCAATGTAGCAATACGAGTATTACCAGATGTACCAGAGCTGATCACAGCGCCAGAGACGGCCATTGCTGAGTCGCCAGTAGTGGTGTTACCTGCTGTACCTGTAACGGCATAGAGGTTAGTACCAATAAAGGTGGGGTTAGCATAGCCAACTGTGGAAGCTGTGTTGGACAAGGAAGTACCTTGAGCAACCATCACTGCTTTGAACACAGTACGGGGATCGTCAATCACATATCCAACTGCGTAGTTAGATGATGTGCTTGCTGGCCAGTATTGACCGCGAACGATCTGACTGGAAGAGTTTGTGTACTCAGCACCAACGAAAATGCCCAATGTACCAGCTACAGGAGTAGCGGGGCTAGAGGCAGCAGACATGGTGGTGGCAACAATGCTACCGTTAGATAGTTGAACAATGTCACCATTGAACAACGATGTACCATAAGCAGTAGCAATGGGATACATGCGAGTTGACCCAGAATAGGGCAATCCGCCGAACTCACTGACCGCTTTAAACCCGTATGGAGCGGGAATAATTGGATAAGCCATTTAAGGACTCCTGATTAAGTTTACTTGGCACCTGCACCAAATCCGCGTGAAACTGTAGAGGTTCTCTCTGCAAATTTACGCATCCTTGGATCGTTTTCTTTCATGAAGCTGTTGTCAACTGAATCCATCTGGTCTTGTGCTTGTTTGGCATAGTACTCGGTGTAAGCCCGTACATTCTCGGTAGAGTTTTTACAAAGTATCAACCCACCAATTTCTACGTTGCCTTCCGCGTTGCCTTCAATCATAAGCTCAGGATGATCAGCCGCTTTGACTGGTTCCCAGCCATCACGTCTCATACGAGACATTCTGGTGTGATCCGCTTTACCTAAAATATGTGTCATGATATAACGAAACTCAACACCGGGTTCCGGTGTGGGATCGGGTAAAGCACTTGCGGGTTTGTATACCGCACGAGCAGATTTTTCGCGTGTTACTACGTCACGAGGTGTTCTGTTATCAGCCATTTTGTTGAGCCTCCAGTTTTGCTACTTGCGCAGCGTATTGTTGTGGTGTTAGTCCAAATTTCTTAGCCAGACCCAGTTGGGTCGTTGTAAGTTTGACTTTTCCTGCGGTCGTTGAACGCGACGCAGGCGCTACAACAGTTGAAGGCCGTCTGGCCTCAGATCTTTTTTGTTCTGCGCTACCAAAAAGTTCTGGAAACGTAGAACGAACGCGAGCATCTATTTGCTCGTAGTATTCGTCAGAGCGAGGATCAATCCCCGAGTTCACTAATTTTTGATGCAGCCCTAGTGAAAAGCTGGTAACTTCTTCAAACCCTTGCGAACCAAACCACTGGTTTTTTGCCTGCCAGCGCAGGGATTTTTCGTCTGGTTGAACCGTTTGAGTCTGTCTAGGTTGTATTTGTACCTCATTACGTTCTTCTTGTAAAGGGGTAGCACGATAATTTTTTGTACGCTCCAACTCCATTTTGGCTTCAGTCAAAGCTTCTTGCGCAGCAATGATAGCGTCCGTGTCAAAAGCTTCTTGCGCTTCTTTATACTGACGTCGAGCCATCGCAATATCTGCCTCCGCTTTTTGACGAGCAGTGGCAATGAACGCTTCCTGACCAAAATTAACATTCTTCTTGAGGCTTTTATTCTCTTCGATTAGATGCTGTGCGAGACGCTCAAGCTCTTGTTTCTCCCGCATGACTGTCTCTTTTGAGCGACGCTCATCGTGTCTAGCATGGGTTAACTCTTTGATCCTGTGTTTGACTTTATCGGAGTAGTTTTCAATTTCTTCATCCGTGGGGTCTTCCACTTCACGATTCAAAGGCACACGGCCACGGTCTTGGATGGGGGTATCGTCTACGACTTCAATCTCAATCTCAGGCGCATCCGCCTTGATATCGACTGTTTGCCCATCTTCTACTTCATCAGGGAACTTGTATGGTTCATTTGCCATTTAATACTCCTTAAGCTCGGGTAATTCCACGAGGGTCTTGCACAACAGCATCAACTTGGTCATCGTTGATGATACGAAACTCTTTACCAAAAATCTTTACGCGCGTACCAGAATAGGTGCGAGTTAACACAAAGTCTCCGGGTTTACACCAAGGGCCTCCTGGGGTTTTGGTTGGATCGGTATAGGCTGCTGGGCCCAACTTCAGCACAAACAAAACAGTGGTCGCGTGTTGTTCTTGCGCCGCATATTGCGCGGGTCTGTACAACTCCAACTCGGTTCCGTCAATCTTGTCAGAAATCTCAGGCACTCCGCAAAGGATGTGATACCCACTGGGGTCAGGCAAAACGGTTGCTTTTTCTTCATCCGTTGCATCCTCGGGTGGGGCTTCCACTTGTTCAATGGGAGGCGCCATCTTAATTTCGGGTGGCAAAATCAAATCACTCATCGTCTTCTTCACTTTCTTTTAGCAGGTCTAGGAGATAACGCTCTGCAATGGCCAGACCCGAAATAAGCCCACAGAGTTTTTGGTATTCTTCAAAAGAGCGACAGCCCCCACCCGCCATGTCATCGGCGTAGTTGTTCATGTCGGTGCGTAATTTGTCGCGCAATACGCGTGCGAATTGGTCTATCATTCTTTAGGTTCCTTTGGCGGTGTTTCGTCCCGTTTGAATTGCTGAATATGGTTAAGCATGGCTTGACGCTTTTGCATTTCCATCTCAGTCTTATGCTTGGCAATATCCATCCCCATCTGCACTCCCGCTTTTCTGTCTGTTGCATCAAGCGTATCTTTTCTGTTTTTGGCATCAGCCGCAAACTTCATGGCGCCAAGCTGTGAAGCTTCTTCTGCTTTTTGTCGATCAATGGCAATTTTTGCAATGGATAGTTTGGCATCCAATTGTTGTTGGGCTTGTGCAAGCTGTTGTTTGGCTTGTGCAAGCTGCGCCTCCATCTGGACTTTCTGCGCTTTAATCTGCACCTCTTGTTGGCGAATTTGCAACTCTTGCTGCTGCATCTGAATGACTGGATCTTGCTGTTGTTGCTGGGCTTGCGCCTGTGCAGCAGATGCCTGCGCTTGCTGGAGTGCTTGTTGTGCAGCTTGAGCCATCATGCCTGACAGCGCCATCTCCACTTGTGGAGGCATCTTCTCGTCTTCGGGAGGCATGGGCATACCCAACTGCTCTTCAACTTGTTGACGGAAGACATACCCAACGTGCTCAGCCATGTGTGCTTGGAGTGCAGCCATGATCGCTTGTGCTTGTGGGTTTTGACCAATGATGGCCGCTACTGTCGGGTCTTGCATCAAGGCTTGATGCACCTGAATGTGCGCTTGATGGTTCTGGTACTGGAATGCTTTTAGGGGTTTACCCTTAAGAACTGCTTGGTTCTCAGACACTGGATCAACAGGTTTTTGGTCATCTGGCAACGGCACGAGCTTATCCGCATTCTTAATCCCCAGCACATCTAGCATAGCTCTGTGAAGCACAGGCATGTCATAAATCTGAGGAGCTTGCTGGGCCATCTGCATGACGGCCTGATACTGTACTACGCGCTGTGATAGTGTTGCCGCGTTGGGGTCTGACACTGGAATAATGTCGACTTTGTCATAATCTGCTTGCTTAGATTTCTTGCCACCGTACTCAGGGTCGTAAGCGTAGTCTGGATCGGTGTAGTCGCGAATTAAATCTTTTAAAAGTTTTAACTCTTGTTTTAACGCAAAATGTACACGGGCTTGAACGGCTGTGAGGACTTTGAGTTGGCGCTCAAGAAGAGCCAATGTTGTGCCTACGGGAGCTTGGGCATTCATGTCAGACACGTTCATGTCTGCGGTTGCCGCAAACCGCCTGCCCTCATCCACTATCTGTCCAAGCAATTGGAACAAGACGTTGCTGGGTTCTTTGTAAGGTAGCGGTAAGATAGAGTCTCTTATGTTTCCTGATGCGACATCGACGTCCCTAAATTCCCCTGGAGCAATTGGTGTGTCATCACCCTTAATGCGTAGTCCCCGTGACTTGAGGCCTCCCGGTAAATTGGAGAGAGTTCCTGCGTCAACGAGTTGTCGCATGATACTCGTGGCCGACTTTGCAAAACCCCCGATGAGATGGAATAAACCAAATCCATAGGCACCGAAGCCGGGGATGTATTGGTAGTGGACAAAGTGCTGTCGTTTGAGTTTGAGTACATCGCCTTCCTTCCAGTTTCGTCTGATTGAGAGAATGGTGTTTGTGCCTCTAATCAAAGTCACAACATAAGGATGTGCAATGCCTGTCTCAGTTCCGTCTTCGTCAACGTCTTGGAAGCCATCCAAGTCTAAGTCAACGTGGCACTCGTATAAGGTATAGCGGTCATCATTCAGATCACTAAAGCCAGTCTCGTGATCTTTGGCTTGTTTAATATCATCGCGCATCCGTGGAGGATCGGGCAACTCACAGTCTACATAAAACCCAGCCGCTTGCAGTTTTAAAATATCATTCTTGGTTTTGCGCATCACATGGGTAATGCGGTGGCATGTGTCCATATCCGTAGCCCCATAGGGCAGGATGATATCCTCGGCTGGCACAAACACTGAAACTTGACGTCCCAAGTTGGGATCAAAGTACACTTTCTTAAACGCGGAACCTGTGGCGGGGAGTGACCACAACATGCGCTCATGCTCTGGCCTGTACTCTTTCATCACGTCCGTCAGCTCATGATTCATATCATCCTGGACGTTGGTGGCAATCTCGCGCGTCTCAGGTGTTTCTTTACCAATGATTTTACTGAGCACAGGCCCTTGGGCTGGGAATGTCTCCGTGATCATCTCGGCTTGGAAGCGCACCACGGCTTCTGTGATCATGGGGTGGAACACACCACAAGCGCCATCCCAAGGTTCTGTGCGCTCCTCCATGTGAAGACCCAACAGTTTTAAGCCTTCGGTGTACGCCTTCTCCCAGTCTTTGCGTGATGATCTGTCTTGGTCAATGTCATACTCAAGATCACCTGCAACCGTTTGTAGTCTTGAATCACTAATATACTCGGCCAAGTTATCATCAAACTCTTCTTCGCCTTGGGTGGAATCCTTGGGCATGAGCTCAATCTCCATGTCCCCAGCTTTAATATGCACTGACTCTGGGTCTTCAATCTCTATCTCTAATGGTTCTTCGTCTGCACCCAAGGCATCGAGCCCTGCGGGTGCTTGGTATAACGATTTGTCAAAACTACTTGTTGCCATGATGATCCTTAATAATAAGCTGCTGTGCGACGGCGGCGATACATCGGCTCGTCTCGCTCATCCGAGTCTAGCGAAATAAACCCGCCTTGCCTATAGCGCATCAAGGCTTGTGACGTAGTGTCCACATAGTCATCGTTCTCGCCAACGGGGAAAGCCGCCACCTCTTCAATTACTTCTCGCGCCCATCTTGTGTCTGGCGCCCAGACCATGCCACTGGCAAAGAGATCAGACACAGCGTTAAGCCTGACCATCTTATCATTGCCCCGACTCGGATTGGTCTCTTGGACAGGTATTCCCATTGCTCTGAATTCCTGGATGAGTGGAGCTCCTGCAGCCTTTTTTTCCACAATGAACGCATCGGGTTGCCATTCTTTCCAATGTTTAAGCGCTACAGTTTTGAGTTCGGGAAACGCCATGCGGTCTTTAAAAGCATCTAACAAGATGATCTGCGCCTTGTCATTTTCCTCTTCATTGTAGAACACGCCCCATGTTGTACATGCAGAGTAGTCAGAATTATTTTTAGTCTCAAAGGCCGTATCCCAAGACTGGATCACATAGTCACAGGTGGGCGGATCGTCTTTGTCCCATATGCGCCAGTGTTTGCGAGAAATAATCGCGCTGGTGTCCGAGGTGGGTTGTTGCATGTACTGGGCGTTCCAGTACCGTGGGTCAAGAGAGGCTTTGATCTTTTTGAGGGAGTCAAGTGGCCACTGCTCTGGCCATAGGGATTTCTCATCTTCTGTGCCTTCGTTTAATATGGGAGGCAGTTCCACAATCTCCCAAGGCATTGCTTCAGGATTGCGTACTTGATAATCAATGAGTTTGCCCGTCAAGTCTAGGAGAGACCACCGCGTCATGATCACAATGATCGCACCCCCTGGCATCAGACGTTGCAATGGGCCTGTCTGGAACCATGACCATGCCGTATCAAACGCCAGTCTGCTATTGGTCTTTACATCTTGTTCGCTATGAGGATCATCAATAACAAAAAGATCAGCTCCACGGCCAGCAAGAGCGCCGCCGACTCCGGCTGCATAATACTGACCTCCCAGCGATGTAGACCATTTACCAGCCGCCTTCTGATCCTCCGCAACTTGTGTTGTAGGGAAAATTTCATGGTATTCCTCTGATTCAATTAAATTTCGTACACGTCGTCCAAAGTCTTCCGATAGACCCGCAGTGTGCGTGCCCATGATAATCTTCTTGTCAGGGAACTTACCTAAGAAGTAAGCAGGGAATAAATAAGAGGAAAACTCAGACTTGCCATGACGCGGCGCAATATTAATGATCACGCGCTTCTTGTTGCCTGCAATAACATCTTCAAATATCTTGGCCAGCTTCCTGTGGTGGGGGCCCGTCTTGAATCCGGGATATACGGCTTTGGCAAACCCAAGGATATTGGTCTGTGCGGCCAGTAGACTGGCGCGCTTTTCTTTTCTGTCTAAATCTTCAAAGAGCTCCAGCTTCTCCGCCTTGGACATCCGAGGCAGATTTTGTTGGATGAGCTTGGCCTCAAGCGGCGTCAGGCTCGTGAGTTTGGATAGATCCATTGGTTTCCAAATCAGTTATATCGTCGTTATTCGACAACACATCCACCACATCCATGAACTTGTTGAGCTTGTCTTTGATGCGCTGGTCTAGCTCATCGTCACTCAACTCAGCTTTCTTGACTTCAATCTTTTCCGTGAACAAACCAACTTCAGTTACTTTGCCCAGCAAAGCCAAAGCTTTGAGGCGAATATTGGCGCTGGGGTTTTCTACTTCTTCAAGAATTTTAGCTACGGCATAACCTCTGAGTTCTTTGGCCTGCTGTACAAACTCCCAGTCATAAGCTGTCAGCATTCCTACAAGATGCTGGACAGCGGCTGGTGTTTTGACCTGTGCTAGAGACTGGTGTGTGATTTCGCAAGGAGAGGCAGAAACAATATTGGCAAAAGATGTTCTTGCAGCTTGTGTTTCTAACTCATTGGTTATGGTATCTGTGTCTACGGCGCCCAACTCTTTGAGCCAGTCCACTGTTTTAATCTTGGCGTCCAGTGCGTCTGTGGGCGTAGCTTTTTCCAGGGGCACAAATCCCTGTGGTGTTGTTTCCACGTCTGGTTCAAAATCTATCAAATGATCTAACATGCGTAGGCCCTTGCAACCTCGATAGCGTTAATGTACACTATATTTGAAGTCTGATGCAAGCAGTTGCCAAACTTGATTGCGTTTACTTCTCCTTTGTGAACGAAAAGTTCTTAGCCCCACCTTAGACGTGGGGCTTTTTTTATGGGTCATTGTCTAACGTTAGACATGGTAATTATAAAATTTTATAAAATAATACTATGGTATTACAGAAATGCTGGGAATCGGTGTGGAACAGTGTTCATGGTCACCATGACCACGCCGTCTAAATCTGGTTGGTGGGGGGTAGGTGGGGTCTTTAGTTCTCGAAAACGCCCTCGGGAATAGTACCAAAATACCCCTTTCGTATAATAGAGTTATCGGTAGGGCAACAAGCGGGTAGATTTCTACCCCACCTATCCGATAGGAGAAACATCATGCCTTTGTTAAACATCAATCAATACGGCAAGCAAGTCGGCATCACTGATCGCATCACCAAGGAGGGCGCGAAACCATTCAGGGATGCGTACATCAAAGCCACGCACGAACAGCGTGTGCAACTTGAGCGGGATTGGATCACGGGCTACCTCGAAGGCAACTTGAACCGCACACCCTCTCAAGCCCAAGCGATCTTCAACACCTCGCGCACCGAGCGTAGCAAGACCGAGCAAGACTCATACAAGCGTGGCTACGCCAAGTTCAACTACCACGTCAAGATCGAGGTTCGTAAAGATGCACCCGAGAGCAACTCACGCACCGAGAAAGTTGTTGCGCCCAAAGCAGTCGTCAAGAGCGTGCTCGACATCATCTACGCATCAGACATGACTAAGGCACAGTTCGATGCGCTTATTACTGAAATCAAGAAATCTGTTGCGTTCGAATAATCGGGGTAGATTTCTACCCCATTTCTCACGGCGGGCTTTGCTCGCTGTTTTCTTTTGTGTCTAACGTATTTAAAAGGAGCTTAATCATGCAACACATCCAAACTCTCGGCAAAGCCACGCTTTACCGCCGAGAATCCTTCAACCACAGAACCACGCCACTCATTGAGTGGATCGTCAAAGTGGGCGATCAACTCATACGCTCTTGCGCTACCAAGCGTGAGGCACTCCAATGGCTCAACATTTATAAGGACTAAACCATGTCCGCTTTACAAATCTTATCCGAGTTATTCCTCACCGCCATGTGCACGCTAGCCATTGCAATTCATTGCGACATACTGAGAGGTATGGGCACTGGATGGCTATACATTCTTGCACCAATCCTCTCGTCTCTAATCTTAGGTATGCAAATCGGTCGCATCATTCACTCAACCAAAGGAGAATAAACCATGAAAGCAACACACTTCCCCCTCATCAAGAACGTAGGCACAATGTGCCTTCCCCACATTGGCGAGTTCGACATTGACTACATCTACCCCGAGCCCAAACGCTTCGACTACTTCCTCATCCGCATCGACTTGCACACTGGCACGCCTGAGATACTCAGCGGTGAAGAAGCCTTCGAAGCATGGCTTAACGAACGTCAGTAAGACTAAAGCACAAAAAAATGTGCTTAATCACTCAAAAAACTAGATATCAAAGATTAAGCACGTTTCCTAAACAATAGACACGCGCAAGTTGTTGATTTGTAATGCTATTCCGCTTTTTTGTCTTACTTACTTATCTATTTAAATATATATTTATATATAAGAGTGTATCCATATATGTGTCCATATTTCCGCACCAAGACTAAGGAGCATTCGGGTAGGTTTCTACCCGCTTCCTTCCTTTGGCTTTTGAGTTCTTTAAAAAAGATATCTTTGTCGTACAAAACTCTGCATCGTCAATGTTCATGCGCCTTGCCGAGTGTCGAAAGTTTAGTCTACAATGCGTAGTCTAGGACACCGACTGGATACTTGTTAAGACTAAGGAACAAACCATGAGTAAATCGTACATGAATATGCGCCCCAATGAGTTGCACAACGCCTTGATGAAGAGAATCCCCGAGCCTGAGATGCGCGAACTCAAGAAGGCGGAGATCGAACAAGCAAAGAAAATACAGCGCTTTGCAAGACTAAGTAACTTCCAACACAAAAGATTGTGGGGCGAACTGATGTCACCCTTGCGGTATGAACTGAGCAACGCCAAAGTTGGGCGCAATCATCGGGGTAGATTTCTACCCGAACGCCAAGCTGCATTCGATGCATACATAAGACTAATGCACAAACTGGTAAGCAAACTAGAAGCATTGCAACTGCATCGAGATGACGAGGGCAAGCTACTGACACCCTCACACATAGCCCAAGAGTTGAACATACCCAACAAGGGCGTGCATTGGACTGACTGGATACCGCCGACCAAGCGACTAGAGGTAGAGGCTTTATTCCACGCCATACCTCACGCACCCAAGACCAAGCGCAAGATACCCTTCAAGCGCACGCAACGCCCGAACACCAAGCTCAAGGACACGCTACTCAAGCGCACCATCAAGGAGCTTGGCAACGAGGAGAGCGAGCAAGCCATCGAGCCAACGGGTGTCAGAGCCGAGCGCATCAAAAAAATGAAAAGAGCAATCATGCTTATTCGTGCGCTTACGCCCACAGACGCTGTGCCCCACACATGGCATGGACTATCAGAACAAACCGAATAATGGGGTACGCATACCCCGTTTATGGTGCTTGGCACTGGCTACGCCGAGCACCATCCGCAAACTAGGCCGACTTAAGGAGATAACCATGTACGAAGTAGTAAGCAACCCGATCCCCAAGCACGACTTGTGGGCAACCAAGACGATCGCAGAAATCCAAGAGCACATCGAGGGCCTGCCAAATAAAGACCGCGCCAATGCGTACCACATCATGATGATGACGCTGAATGCGTGTCACAAGTTGGTCGAGACAGAAATCTTAAACAAAGAAATATTTGGAGAGTGAGAATGAAAACAAAGATGGAAGATATGACGCACGCTGAATTGCGCGCGCTTTTTGACGATATGAGGTGGCGTTTGGTATTTGTCACGAACAACATAAACAGAATAGTTAAACGTGAGGATGTTGTAAAAGAACTGGAGGTGGTCAAAGACTGCCTGTATGAATTGAACTGTATAACCGAAGGAGAAAGCGCAATGAACAGCGGAAGATTATTAGACGCAAAAGTAAACTACGAAAATGCACTTAAGAAATGCGATGAAGCGTATAAACAGCGCTCAGAGTTAATGGAACAGGCAGAAAAAATAGTATCCGATGCTGACGATCTATGCGATGAAATTGCAGAAGATTACATCAGACTGCTGAAACAAGAGCATAGATGTGCTGTTGCTAAAGCAGGAGATGTAGTGATATTAGCAAGCACTACAGGCTTTGGTTACTTTGAATTAGGGCATCCATATCGAGTAGTTGAAGTGACAACCTGTCCTAGTAGTAACAAGACGGCTTACAAGTTCGATGCTACGGCGGTATTCAGTCCCGAAAAATTGGAAGTACAAAAGCGCAAGCACTCATCTTTTGTGAGCGCCTTCAACGATATGTGTGTAGACGCAGATAAGTTTGTGTTAGGTGAAGCAGTGAAAGAAGAAACACTTTATTAAGGAGAATGAAATGGGGTTAGATATCAACATACTTAGCGTGCCTCGTGCGCTAACTACAAAACCTACCGATGCACACATCGGCTCGCGCTATGACGGCAATCCGAGATGGAAGCAAGTCACATACGAGCGAAACGCTTGGGCTTTGCATGAGCGTCTTGCTGATCTGTACTACCGCCGAGGCGGTGTGCAAGATGATTTCAACAACGTGACTGTGCGTTTGTATAGGCGTGATCTGTGCTTGCTCGACAAGTATCTTACTGCACCAATTCTAGAACACATGAAAAAGGGGCGCGTTGTGTACGCCGAATCTAGTTTTTAACCAAAGGAGAAATGATATGGGAATTATGAAACAGATACACCTCGAAGCAGTCGATGCGTTTGAGAAGTACGAAAGAGAGACGTGCGGTCGAGTGGGACAACTGTCCGATGAACTTAGAGATATGTTCATTGAGGGCTACACACAACGCATCTTTGACGAGATTACCGAAGCCAACAAAAGAAAGGAAATCAAATGACAGACGCAGAGAAACTCGTTAAGCAATTCCAAGAAGAGCGAGACGCTCATGTGCGTGAGGATATCGAGACCGATAACCCTTACATACTAAGTGATCTAAGCCAACACCAAGTCGTGCCACCTGTGGCACAAGTTCAGTAAGTTAATAATTATTCACAAAGGAAATTAAAATGTTATATCACATTAAAGACAACAGACTAGGTCGTAACAATCGTTTCGTCATGCGCTTAGGCAACACAATGGCGGGCGTAGCAGTTGAACACAACATAGAGGTGTTCACTGACTTTCATGTTCGCTCTCGTCACATCAGCACCATGACACGGGAGGAGATTGAGGATGTGTTCAACAACATGGATGTGGGCACTGTTTGGGTTAAGAAGCGAATCACAGACAAGGCCGAGTTGAACTGGTTGATCAATGGCGCAGGTCATGACATTGGTTGGCTATTACAACGGCACTTCCGTCAGAGTTCTAATCTTTCGTACGATTCTGTGTCTCGGCTATTTGAGCATATCGCCAAGCGTGTGAACCCAGAGCCTGTCAAAGCTCGTTTGGTTTATTATCACCGCAGTACGTTCGACTTGAATGAATCATGGGACTTAACAAGATACAAACAAGCCAAGAAACAAAACGCAGAGTTGGCAAAGCTTGTGCGCGATACGCTTAAGACCGACAACAGCAGTGAGCTGTGCAACTTCATCATCGAGCATGAGGACAACATCTCGCATAGTACCTTCAGGAACATAGCCAATATGCTCGATTACAAAGCCATAGCTTTTGATATTCGTATCACGGACTGCGATCACTTCGAGCTCGATGACGAGATTAGTCATCTTGGCAGGCGTGGGGATAGTTCTGTGTGTCGTAGTTGTTTCGAGAACGAGGTCGAGCACTGCGAGAATGGCGACTACTATGACTATCGTGACAATCTCTATGAGCACAACGATGGCTACTACTATAGCTACGAGGAAGAAGACGATGATGATTACGATGGCGACAGCGATAGTAATGAGGAACATCCCGATCAACTCATGAGCTACAACACCAACGTGCTACACATCCTTGAGCCTGACCACAGCATCATCTCGTCTATTCATGGTGACTTCCGTATGGGTGTTGAGTTGGAGTTTGTGGGTAGGGGCGACAGCTACAACGAGATCAATGCCT
>Ga0208379_1000815_pt1 | contig 12937 bp, 27 predicted proteins | sample CryBogCBE02Aug07_FD_184559 | JGI IMG/M metagenome (GOLD analysis project Ga0208379, IMG submission 184559) | Freshwater microbial communities from Crystal Bog, Wisconsin, USA - CBE02Aug07 (SPAdes) | ecosystem: Environmental > Aquatic > Freshwater > Lake | place: Crystal Bog, Wisconsin, USA... | reverse complement strand
TGAGACGAGCCACTTCGCTGTTGTGTTTTAGCTGTTCGGTTCGCTCCTCTGGTGTGAGGACTTGTTTGGGGTGGATGGGTGGGAATAGAGGTTCCTGCTTTGGCAACGGGCGGCGGGTGCGAACCTTGGCAAAGTTTAACGCTGGGTAGCCTATCCACCCAGTTATTTTAGTCCACTTGCCAGTATAATACTCATCCCCCTCTTGGATCACCTCGTCAGGGCCAAGCTCTCGCCACTCGGGAGCGGGTTCCTTGCAATCGCAATAGCTGTGTTTGTGCGTGGTGTTGGAACAAGTCGGGTTAGCTGGTTCCGTTACATTTCCTATACACTTGTCGGGATGTGCAGAGGTTTCGGATTCCTCTGGCGCGGGGGCAAGTCGGGCTATTGCATCTCGGATTTCTTGACCCCTTGCAGGGCTGATACCATCCATCATATCAGCAGCCCATTCGCATACCTCCCTGAGCCTTGCGACCTCGTTGTGTAGTTCGGTTTTATGCTTGGTATCATCGTCGATGATCTCCTGCATATTGCGGATCTGTTGCTGGAGCCTTGAGACCTCGTTGGTTTTTTCGGCGAGTTCGCGCTCAAGCTGGCGAGCGAAAGCCATAGGAACGAAAGCCGCATGGATGCCCTTCCAAGTCTTGTTTAATTCTGCGTCCGTTAGCGGTGTATCTGATCCGACCTCGTTGTCGGGTGTGTGGGGGTTCATATTATTATTGAATGTGGTGTTGATGTTTCTATTGGTTGTGTAGCTTTTTACTGGTGAATAAACTTGTGGTGTTTCAGTAAACTAGGATGGTTTATTGTTCGGATTATGGTTTAGTAGATTGTAGTAGCGATCCATGATCTCTCGGACTTCGGCTTCAGTCGGGTAGTCTCGGCGTGACCACTCGTAGAATTCTTGAATGAGTTCTTGGAGGCAGATGTTTTCTGTGTGGAGCTTGTCGATTTCCGCTTGGGCATTTTTACAGGTTTCAAGGTGAGCTTTTCTTGCCTTCTTCCATCCATCGCGCAAGCCTCGGATAAGTTCTTCGGCTTTTTCTAACCGCTCACGGAGCCTTTCGACCTCGTTGTCATTGATAGTTGTCATTGGCGGATTGTCTGCGTTCGTTGACATACTATCGGTGTGTGGTAATTCGATTTTAGCTTTGGGTGGTTGTTTTCTGCGCTTGTCTGTGTTGCGTCTGCGGTGTCCGCAGACGTGGTAGATGTCAGTTTCCATATTCTCGTAGCCCTGCTTGGCAGAGTTCTTCGTGAGCTTTTGCTAATTGGGTTTCTAGGTTGTAGATCCACTTTGGATCAACAAACACCTTTTCTTTTTTGAGCGCGGCGTTCTCCTCAAGGAGTCTTATCAGTTCATCATACCGCTGGATAATCATGTTCGCGTATAGTTCTAGGGACGCACGGAGCCTTGCGACCTCGTTGGTTTTCTCGGCGAATTCGCGTTCTAGCTTACGGCTCAAAGCACGAAGCATTTCATTTTCGATGCTCAAGCTGATAGGTTTAGGCTGAAATTGAATAGCATCCGTCCTCGGAGTTGGTGTGGTGTCGGGGTTCATTTGACTTTGATTTCGTTGTTTGGTGTGGATGGTGGGGTGTTGTGGAAGAGTTCTAGTTTCACCCATTCAAGGACAGCTAGGGTATCCATGACTTGCATGTTCCCGTAGCGGCCTCGGATGAGTTGCCAAAGTTCTTCTTTGAAGTACTGGCGTTCGTTTGTTTCGGTTGAGTTATTTGTCATCCTCGCAAGTGTTTTCGTTGTATTTTGATTTATTTGTCATTTCCGCAAGGCACTTGGGGCAGGTCAATAAATGCAGTCTAATGCGACGAGCCTCTTCCTGCATCCCTATTGGGCCTCGCTCCATTTCCCTTAGTAGTTCTTCTAATTTTTTCGGGATAATTGAAATGTTCATTTTGTTATTGAATTCGGTGTGAGTGTTTTTATTGGTTGTGGGGCTTTTCACTGGCTCGTGGGCGAGTCGGGCTTCTGCTTTCAGCCTTGCAAGATTTGAAGCCGCCTTTTCTAGCCTTTCCTCAACAGGGCAAACCTCTCCTATTTCGTGCCTATCCTTTTTTGGATGGTGCAGTTCACGGCAAGCGCGACTGCCTCCCCGAGATAGCGTTTCAGCTACTTGTATCGCTCGGTTCAGAAGCTCACGCAGCCTTGCGACCTCGTGGGTTGCTTTGCAGAGAGCATTGTACAGTTCTACCGAGTCAGATTGTGCAGTTAGCATGGATTGATTTTTACGAATAGTTTCTGCTCCTCGCAGGATTTGGTTAATCTTGTCTTGGATTCCGTACATATCAGTTGATGTCCTCTGGTTTCACTTCTCGCTTCATGGCGTTCAGTAGATCGCAATGGCGTTGCGCTGTAGTTTCGTCATCGAATGCCGCTTCCATAGGCCAATCAGCGGTTGTACCCATGTTTTTATCAATGAAATCAATGTAGTCGCGCATGAGTTTACGGAGCCTTGCGACCTCGTTGGTTTTCTCGTCAAGTTGCTTTCTGTACTCAACGCAAGCGTCTAATGTTTTGTTAAAGGTGTCGGGTTTCATTTATTCGCGTTTTGGAATCCCTCTACGATCCCTGCGTAGTGGTGGAGTTGTTTGATGATCGCCTCGGCCTTCTCGGCTCGCTCTTGCCAATGAGCGGCCATTTCGTCGCCCCGTCTTGCGGCATCCATGACCATTTCTTTGAGACGAGCCACTTCGCTGTTGTGTTTTAGCTGTTCGGTTCGCTCCTCTGGTGTGAGGACTTGTTTGGGGTGGATGGGTGGGAATAGAGGTTCCTGCTTTGGCAACGGGCGGCGGGTGCGGAAGCGATAAAACTTAAAAAGTTCTGCATCTCCACCAATCATTGTATCCATCACAGGTTCGTATTGCACTTTGTGTCGGCACTCATCCCCCTCTTGGATCACCTCGTCAGGGCCAAGCTCTCGCCACTCGGGAGCGGGTTCAGTTGTTAAGGATTCCTTAATAGTTGGTTCCTCTGGAGCGGGGGCGGGTTCCTCATCAACTGCTTTGCCGCAATCCTCGCAGAAGTCTCCCATAGGCTCGACTCTGCTGAACCAAGTTCCCGCGGTGCTACCGCAATGAGGGCATTTCCAATCGCTCACTAGTTCCTCTGGTGCGGGGGCGAGTCGGGCTTCTGCTTTCATTGTGGTTAATTCTTTTCCGTATTTATCAACCTCATCTGTATGACCAATGCACCCCCATTCGCCGCAAGCTCCATTGACTAATCTCTCCGCAATCTCAATCGCTCGGTTCAGAAGCGCACGGAGCCTTGCGACCTCGGCTTCTAGTTTGTGGTTCATTTCTCCGACTGGTTCACAAGCGTAGCAGGAGCCTTGGAATCCTAGTTTAAAGCGATCAAGTTCCTCCCTGAGCCTTGCGACCTCGGTGGTGGGTGTCTGTTGGTTCATATCTGATTTCATGGGTTTATTTATTCTTTTTGTTGTTGCTGCTGGTCATATGCCATCCGGCGCATGACTCACAGAAATATGATCGGAGGAACGATGTCCCGCCAAAGTTTGATCGGAGGCGGTGTTTAATCGCCTCGTCACAATGAGACTCTGACGAGAATACAGACTTTCCGCAAGCACCTTGCTTGGGTTTTTCTCGGCCTTTGATCATCCCCATTTCTAGGGCTTCCTGCTTGTTGATAGGCGGAAGCTCTGGTGTCTCCATTCCTAGCTGCTGAAGGATTTGGTCTACTCGGTTCATATTATTTCCACCAGCGTGATTTCTCACGCGCTTGATTGAATCGTTCAGGTGATACCCATGCCTCTACGCCCTTAATGTAAGCCCAAAAGCGTTTCGTGTTGTCTTTGTTCCAATGGCCCATTTTGTATTTTGGTTTGAGTTTGAAGTGTTTGAACCTAATGATCGGGATGCTATGCTTGGGTTTCATTCTGCTTGGTGCGGTAAGATGGCCAGTTGCATAGCGCGACCCCTCCTGTCTCGGAGATACGGCTGGAGATGGACTCGCCAACGGATTTAAGGAATGCCTCTTGGGTTTGGTTGGAGATGAGCAGCGTGTCTTTTTCATCGCCATACCTACGATCAATCATATGGGTTAATAAGCGGTCTTCCCAAGGAGTCTCCCCACGTTCTTGCATTTCGTCAAGGATAAGAAAGGATGGCGAGCAGTAACGGTCGATGACTTCCTTCTCGGATCTTTTGCCGTCAAATGACTCCTTGATGTCCAAAAAGAAGCCCATTGCGGTTTTGTACCATGCCTTCTTGTTCAGGAGGGCCACTTCTCGCGCACAGGAGGCCGCCAGTTGCGTTTTTCCAGTCCCGCGACCCCCACATAGCGCAATGATGAATCCAGAGCCAATACGGGCCTTTAATCGCGTTTCGACCTTAAGCCATCCTTCGCCGGATGGCGTGATGGCGTGGAGGTGACGCTTGGGTATGCCGGATGTGGACAGGTTGTTCTGTGCCTTTCGTTCGTTTTCCTTGCGTTGCTCCTCGTCAGCCTTTAGTCGGCGTGACTCCATTTCCTCTTCAGATAAGTGGAACAACGATCTGTTCAGGAAACTCTCTGGCTCGTTTTTCTGCTCTGTGGTCATGTTTCGGTTGGGTTGTAAATTGTGTTTTAGGTTCAAAGATGCCCTGCCATCCGTTTTGGATTGTGTTGTGGATGGATTGGATTGCGGCATCGTGTCCCCACTTTGCCATGTTATCAAAAATGCGTTGGATGCTAGGACGCTTTAGGCTCTTTAGTTTGTTAAGTGATCGGTAGGAAATGTATTCCTGCCATGCAGTAGCAAATTCAAGCGTGTCTAATGCCTCTGGAGTAACAACGGGAGCGTCAGCGACTTCTTTATTATCTATAGATGGTTTATGGTTATTGGTTATTGGTTTATGGTTAGGTGGAGGTTCGTTCACGACTCGTTCACGCTTCGTGCTTTTCTTCCTAGCCTCACGCTCTAAAGCTATGCGTTTATTTGTTTCAGAAATCGCCTTATATGAATGCAATTCTTCTGATATTCTATCTTGGAAATATGTGCCGTCATCCTGCTTAATAAAGAACTTTGATAGAACGAATTGGACAGCCTGAACTTCATCTTGAGTCGAAGCCCAAGTCCAATCTATAGCCTCATCCATAGTTGGGAATCGTTCACGATCATAGCACGCATCTATCAAGGCCGTGTACGCTCCGTGCTGAAGCATGGTTAACTTCCCTGCTTTCTTGGCATAATCGCCAATGTGTCTTTTGTAATAGTTCATAAACAAACAACAAGCCCCATCCCCTCCAAGGTAGAAATTGCCGCGATGAATCGGCTCAAGGAAGAGATGAGGCTTAAATTGTTTTTCATCGTGTTAAATAGGCTTTCTACGGCCTATTAAATCTCTACATCATATCGCCCATTCCGGCAATATCTTTCTTTATTTCCGCACCGATGCGATCAACGATGTCTTCGCAATGCCGGACTCCGGCCTTAAATGCCAAATTCCAAGTGTGTTCAAAACGATCCATGTGGTCTATATGTCCAGTTTGACCCTTGCCAAGGTAACGGATGCCATGGGTCTTCCAAACTTGCTTCCAGATCGGGTCTTTTTCGGTTGTCATGTTTATTTATGGGTTAATCTACTACTGATGTTCGGGTGTTGAATGCGTCAGTTAGGTCTTTTTCCTGCTGCATGATGAGTCTGGCATAGGGAGCGCGGAAATCATTCGATAGCTTAAACTCCTCCTCGCCCTGATCTACTTCGATGAAGTAATTCCATCGTAGCACCTCAAACAGCATAGAAATGGACATCTTGCGGTTGTGGTTGTGAGCCTGCCTGCGAAAGTCGCGAGCAAGTCTGACGAGGTTGGCATAGACCTCTGGGTTGTTGGCGTGGAACTTCAGGAAGCGAGCGTAAATGCCTACTTCTCTTGGCTCCGGCAGGATGGGCGTAAACTCAAGCTCTACCTGATGGTAGTTTTTCTTCATGGGATGGATTTATGGGTTGGATTGTGACTTCGATTCGTGGTGTCTCAGCTTTCGCTGCGTACCACTTGGAGGCATTCAACTCGGTGATCTGTGCATCGTCAACCCAAAACCCAAGCAAAGCATCGGTCGTGCATTTGCAGAGGTTGTCTGTGTCGGGACGCTTGTCAGCGGGTATCCGGCCTGTTGGGAATTTCTTTGCGTTCAGGGCTACTGGCCTCTTCATCACGAATGTGAGAGTCATCCTGATCGGCCCTTCAATTGGCTTGGCTGGAACATGAGGATTGGCATAGAAGCCGACCACCTTGATCCAGTCTTTGGCCTCTGGAGCCTTGTAGAAGATGACCCGACCTCCCATGCACATCGCCTTCCGGCCAGAGGTTTGTAGGCTCTTTGGCTCGACTGGAATGACAAAGGAGATCGGGTTCATGGTTTCTAGTAGTTGGCCCAAATCTCATCAGCGCAATCGGCGCAACGATAGCGGTTATTATTGGGATTACTGCGGTCTTCTTTCACATAGTAAACCATCTCCCCGTCGAGGATACGGCTCCCTGTGATTGGATCTCCACAATCATCGCAAATGAACTTATCGTTGGGCTTCACGCCCTTTTTGCTGACTACTGCCGACATGATCAGAACGGGATGCTATCGCCGTCATCGTCCGGCACGGGAGCAAACTTACGCTGCGGAGGCTTCGGCGTGTTGTCCGGCTTTGTGAATGAACCGTCACCGCCCTTCTGGCGAGGCTCGCTCAACTTGATGGAGAGCTTTTCTGCGCCAGCTTGGGTTTCGCCTTTCCAGACGCTGATTGCGATAACTTCGCCCTTCCACTTCATCGTGCCGCGATAATCGGGGTGAGTATCGCTGACCTTGAAGTCGTTAGGGAACAGGGTTCCTTTTCCTTCGGGGATTTCGTATGCCATATGCTTTATTTGGTTTCTGGTGTATATGCCTCAATTAATGGTTCAATTCTGCTAATTAAATCATCCGCTTCATCATAAACCATTTCATATTCTGTTTCCATATCTGGTTTTATAAGATTAAATATAGCTAAATAAATAGCTACGATGCTTTCTTCTTTCATGTTTATTTGTTGTTCTTGTTCTTGTGATTCCCACAGCATGGGAAATTGATGTCGGTGTTGGGTTCGTCCTGGTCTTCCTCGTCCTCTGCAAAGCTGAATACTTCTTCAAAAGCCTGTTGCAGACTTGCAAAGAGTCCTTCAGCAAGGATTTCTCCGGCCTCTTCCTGATCAATAAGATCAAGCGAGAGGAGGTTTTCGGTTACTTGCTCGTCTTCCAAAGCCTCGACGATGGCATCGAAGAAGATTGGCTTGGCGGTTTCCGCGAGCAAAGCGATGGCCTGCTCGACTAGCTTTCTATTTTTGGTTGGCATGGGTGTGTTTATTTTGTGCGGGTCATTACAGGCTCGCCCTGTTTTTGAATAAGGAGATCAGAGACCTCCGCTTCAAAGGCTTCTTTAGCTGCCTTGCCCTTCAGGGACTTGGCTGCTGCGTAGGATTTCTCCAAGGTTGGTACGGATACCTTGCAGGCGGACAAGAATGCTTCCTCGCCGATGACGGCCACCAGCTTGCTGTGCGCCCCCTGTAGGTCTTCGATGCTCCGGCTGGTGCGTCCGGCGGTTATCTTGCGTCCTGCTATTTCCTGACCATCCTGAAGGCGTTTCTTGGCTTCCTGCTTGAATGATTCAAACAAAGGCTCAAGGATTTCCACTTTTTCAAGGTAATCAGCCAACTGGTCATTGGTTAATGTGGGTACAATTGCATTTTCCACTTTGACCATTGCAGTAACCTCTGCTGCCGCCTCTGGGCAGATGGACTTGGCTCGGCAGTATTTGCAGGCATCCGGCGATGGCGTGCGCGGCGGATTAGGAGCCAGCGCGGCATCAACGATGCTCTGGATCTGCTCGTCGGCGGATGCTAGGTCTGCCACATCATACTCCGCAATGGTGTAGGGAGCGGCGAGGGGCTGGACAATAGCGACGAAGATGCGCTTCAGGGCAGGGTAGTTCTTTTTTACGAGAACTGCGTAAGCGCGAAGCTGGAGGTTTTCGGCAGCATTGCCCTGTGGTGTCCGGCCAGTCTTCCAGTCAACGACCAAAGCGGTATCTAGGTTGAAGAAATCAATACGATCAATTTGTCCAGACCATGTGTTATTGAACCAAAGTCTTTGTTCCAAAACGCTATTTTTGAAGTAGCGTATTTCACTAGAAATAGATTCAACGATTTCGCTATATTGGGAATTGCATCGGTTAACGATGTCTTGTTCCTCTTCGGAAAGGGTATCAAACCTTTTGTTTCCAGCAAGAACCTCATGGATGCGATTGCCCATCTCGGTGTAGACATTGCCCTCATCGCGAGGACAGGTCTGCTCTAGCTGGAACTTTCCGGCGCAGGCGGCATATCCCGCCATGCCGCTGCCGGACATCTTGTCTTTGCGTTCGTCAGTCATTTAGTGAAAAACCCCTTGAATTGCTCGTGCCCATAGCGTCCATTCGTCTCCTCGATCACAAACGCAACCGAGAGCTTCCCTCTGTAATTTTTCTCAGATAGGAAGTGAGACACACCCTGTCCACACGCGCCCGTAATCGTTCGGTACGCGACGATCATTTCCTCAAGGCTCACCTTGGTTTCGAGTGTCCATGACTCATAGGGAGTCGTGTCCCGCTCCCCGATCTTGAGCAGGAGATCGGCTCTGGCATTTGCCAGCGTCTCACCGTGAGCCGTGCGCCCGTCGCGCTGCACGATGTAGCTGATCTTGGTTTGTCCGATGATCCGAACCCGAGAGACGTTGCCCTTTTTCGAGACAAGCTCGGCAAGGATTCCGTCCACAATGGTGAACCCGTTCATGAGCAGGGATGCGGCAAGTGCGGCATGGCAGATCGTGATGGCGTCGGTTCCGGCCTTTTTCTGTTTGATGGAAGGGGTATCGGAACCTCTAGCGTCGAGAAAGCCCCCAACCGTAGTCAGCTTGGGGAAAGCCGTCTTCGTGTCGGCACCTTTCGCGTCGAGACTGCCGCCCACGGTGGTGAGCTTGGGGAAAGCCGTCTTTGTGTCGGCACCTTTCGCGTCGAGAAAGCCCCCAACCGTAGTCAGATTGGGGAAAGCCGTCTTCGTGTCGGCACCTCTAGCGTCAAGCCAGCCCCCAACCGTAGTCAGCTTGGGGAAAGCCGTCTTTGTGTCGGCACCTCTAGCGTCGAGGTAGCCCCCAACCGTAGTCAGCTTGGGGAAAGCCGTCTTCGTGTCGGCACCTTTCGCGTCGAGACTGCCGCCCACGGTGGTGAGCTTCGGGAAGGCCGTGCGGGTGTCGGCACCTTTCGCGTCGAGACTGCCGCCCACGGTGGTGAGCTTCGGGAAGGCCGTGCGGGTGTCGGCACCGCTCGCGTAGAGGTAGCCCCCAACCGTGGTTAGCTTAGGGAATGCCGTCTTCGTGTCGGCTCCGCTCGCGTAGAGGGAGTTCCCAACCGTGGTTAGCTTAGGGAATGCCGTCTTCGTGTCGGCACCTTTCGCGTCAAGCCAGCCCCCAACCGTAGTCAGCTTGGGGAAAGCCGTCTTTGTGTCGGCACCTCTAGCGTCGAGACTGCCTGTAATTTCATCGAAGTCATAAACGACTCCGAAAGCGGACTCCAAGTCGCCGTAATGGATTTTTTTAGTGTCAATCATTGGTATTAGCGGTTGATGGCGAACTCGACAACCTCGTCAAAGATGGCGACAAGGCGATTAACGGCGTTATCCGGCAGGTCAGAGACATACTCTGGAGCCTTCATGCCCTTGGACGCGCAGAATGCCAGAATATCGGCCTCTTCCAGCCTGTTGGTTGTCATCATGGAGAACAGCATATCCAGCGCGTTCTGGGGGATCTCCTTGGCCGCAGGGGATGGCTTGTTGGGAATGACAGGCTTGGCGATCACGGGGGGGCGTGGAGCCACCTCATGCGTCTCGTAGTCGGGATCTTTCTGCTCCTCGGTTGGGATCAGGAAGGTCTGGAGTAAGGCGTACTTGTGAGCGATTGCCATCGCCTTGTTGGTAGCCTTGTCGCCGGAGTCCATTCCCTCGCCAATAACTTGGCAGGTGATGCTGCTGCCGTCCTCGGCAACGAACTGGTAGGTCATCGGGATGGTCACGAACCGAAGGGTTGTACCCTTGCTGTTGGTGCGCTCCTCAACGACTGGCGTTCCAGCCTGCGGAAGGGTGATGACCCCATGCTTGGCGAGCAAGTTGTGAAGCTCGTTGTAGACTGCGTCAATGCCTCGGAACGTGAAGCCTTGAGCGGCATTCTTGGAGTCTTTGCCGATGGCGGTGATGTCGCGCATGATGGCGACCATAGCTGCGTGGATGGTATTCATGGGTGTATGTATGGTTGGGTTTACTTGCTCTTGGGAGGGGTGAGTGAATCAAGGACGGGATCGACTAGGACGATCTGCGCGGACTCGTCAGCCCAATGGAAGCTGACTAGCCCCCAGCTATCGGCTTGGAAGCGAGCGGCGTGATGGACTACCGACTCATGCTGCCAGTAGACGCTGGTTCCGACTGCGGTGAGGACGAGCGTGAGAGTCGAGACGATCACGCAGAGGATGTATTGGTGGGTCTGGTTATTCATGTTGATGTATGGGTGTATGGGTGTATGGGTTGACTAACGGGAATGATTTTTATGGGCGGTTGGGTTTCAGGTCAAGCATCATTTTTACCACTTCATTGCGGCCAGCTTTTCAAGCATCTGACGGCCTTCATTTTCATCGCGTCCATTCCAGAGGATCACATTTTGACGAGCAACGGTGTAACCGTAATCATTTCCGTAGAACTGGCGGAAAACCAAGCGTAGCTGTCCATCGGTGGCGATTTCTTTGAAGCGTAAGTCGATCATTGTATGTATGGGTTTGATTTATGGATGGTTGATGTTCGATTGAACAAGAGAACCATAAACCCAAACGTACAGACCCGTCAAGCGGTTTGACGAAAAAAATTCAAAAATCTTTGACCGACCGCAAACCCTGCTACGATGCGTCTCCAGCGGCAACAGCCTTCTTCGGCCTGCCACCCTTCTTGCCGTTTTCCGCTGCTGCGCGAGCTTTCGCATCGCTGGTCGCTGAACCGCCCTTTTTGCCGATAACGGACAGGTGCTTCTGGAGTGTTGGGGTGAGTGTTCTCATTTATAGGTGTATGTGGTTTTGATGCCGGACTTGGACGCAACCTTGCCGTTCGTTCCCTGGCATTTGATCTGGTCAAGCGTCTCTCGGAACTTCTTGCGGTTGACAGGGCGTTCTGAATCGCCCTTGCCTGCGCCTCCAGACCATTGGCTCTGCTTGTCGCCGAACTCAACTTTGCTGTAGCTCATCGCGCCGATCTCTTACCAATGCAAGCCCACTTCTTACGGCTCAAACGCAAGGGAGAGTTGGGATCATGCGCGGCGGCAGGATGATCCTTCATCTGGCCTGCACTACGGGCGCAGTACGCATCTCCCTTCTTGGTGTGCGGAGCAATGGTGTATCCCTTCGCACCATAGCGGATGGTATTCTTCTTGCCAGTATCAGGGTTGGTTACAACCTTTTTGAATTTCTTCTCGCTCATTTCTTTTTGGAGGTTTTTTGTGAGTCCTTGATTGCTTTTGCAGTAGGCGCACCCTTGCTTCCGGCCTTTCGCATACGCTCACCAGAGCCTTCTTCAATACGCTTACGCTTCATGTGGATATTGTACCAGAGTCCTTTTTTCATTTTGATAATCGTTCACGCCTGTTGATTTCTCTGTTAAGATACCACAATGCTTTTTTGAGGTCGTTAATGTCGGAGTTGTCATCTTTTAGACCAGCCCTCCAGCAATACTTGAAAACATTTCCTATATTGAACGGGAAATGCTCTGTGATCGTTATCGCCTCAATCCCAGATGGGTGAGAGGTATAATGACTAGGGTGATTAACAGGGTCGTTCACCTTGTAGTCTTCTCTGCGATGCGAGTCCATAAATTAAATGTCATCGGACTTCCTGCTGGAGAGCATATGCCGCCTAATGATGTCCAGCCGCTGCGGATTTTGCTTCTGGGCTTTGTCTCCGGCAGGCTCTTCGGCGTGCGTTCTAGGTGACACAGCTTCATCCGCGCCATCAACAGCCTTTGCCTCACGCTTGAAATTTAGTTTTGTTTTCATTAGTCAACCAAAGCTGCAATTACGCCGCACAGAAAAATTACGACAACCGCAATTGCCGCGCTAATCCAGAGGGGAGAGAACACCCACCACCATGACCAGCCAATGAATCCTGCAAGTTTGGCAATGACAAATATAATTGTCAGCCAACCTGCTAATCCTGTTGATTTCATTAAGTTACTTCGCAGTTTCTGAAGCATTTGCATCATCGCGCACCTTGATGCGCTCCAGCAATCCAAGAGCAATCGTGCCGCGCAAGGCAAGCTGCTGGATACCAGCAATCAGATCGACGATGATCCCATGCTCGGACACTCCAGAAATGTCAATTGCTGCGACAAGCTCCTGAATCGTCTGGGGCTTGGCTTGCTCTGCCTGATCGGCAGCGGGAGCCTCGGCGGGAGTCTCCATAGGGATCGGGATGATATTTTCGGGTGTATTGGTGTCTGTATTTTCGGACATGGTGTGTTTATGGGTTAGGGTTGATTTTTATAGAGCGTATAAAGCGTGTAACTTGCTGTCACAATCGCCGCTGCCAAAACAAGGACTTGGATGGGGTCGTGCATTACATTTTAGGCTTCTTTACCTTGGGTGCTTTGACCTTGGCAACTAATACCTTCTTTTGTTTCGGCATGGATGCCTGATTGGTCAGCGTTGGGTTCTTCTTCGTGCCGACCATCTTGATCATGCTGGAAGGAACCTTGCTCGCCGCAGACAGGCCGACCCTGATCTCCGGCGTTGCGAACTTCAGCGATGCGCTGGAATCCTTTTTGTTTGCTTCAGCCGTAGCATTCAGCGGAGCAGGCTTCGCTGGGGCTTGGGGCTTGTTGACCATCATCGGGT
>Ga0208379_1000814_pt1 | contig 12957 bp, 13 predicted proteins | sample CryBogCBE02Aug07_FD_184559 | JGI IMG/M metagenome (GOLD analysis project Ga0208379, IMG submission 184559) | Freshwater microbial communities from Crystal Bog, Wisconsin, USA - CBE02Aug07 (SPAdes) | ecosystem: Environmental > Aquatic > Freshwater > Lake | place: Crystal Bog, Wisconsin, USA... | reverse complement strand
TAAATGGTATTGTTACCAATTGCAGTTACAAATAGATTGCCCGTTGTGCCATCAAAGTTAAAATATTTGATATACATACTCGGGTGTGATGTAACAAAAATACTAGAACCGTTTGTAGATTGCCCGCTAGACACCCCGTGATTGAACTGTGTGCTGCCGCCAGCCGGACTCATTACCAGCACTTCCACTGTTTTGCCTATTGTAGTTGCTAGGTTGATCAAATTGGCAGTGAGAGTTGTACCGGGCCCGGTTGTGTGTACATGTATCAAATCGTCTGTATCAAAGTTGATTGGAACCACATTGGCCACTAGGGTGGGCTGTGTTGCATTGTGGGTAATACCCTTGGTTGAACTAAAAGTCCCATTAACAGCAACATTGCCGGTGTTTAACGTCTTACCCGCGGCCATAACAGTGTTACTATTTAATACTAAATTTGCAGTGCTATTAGTGAGACCAATTTGTATATCAATGTTGCCTGTAGTGGATTGGATTGTGTTATCGACAAACTTTAATTGACCAACTTGTAACTGGTTGGCTCCGTTGACTTGTAACACACCGTTTGTAACAGTAAGTGCTGCACTTATTGCGGCGTTAGCAGTATCTTGGATGTATATTGATCCCGGACCAACATAGACACTCTTCCATTTTCTGGTCCCACTACCAAGGTAATATGTATTATCAATGCCAGGAGTTAAGTTACCACCGATGTTGCTGTCTGCGGTTAAATTAATACCTGCAAATGTCGGAGTGGCATTTGCAGAAACATCCTGCCCAATACTAACAGTAATAGCACTGCCTAAACTAACAGTGCCACCGCCCGTGACGCCTGTTCCTGAGTTTACTGTGACTGTTGAATTTTGTAATTTAACGTTTTGTATACTGCTTGCAGCCAATGCACCGATAACATCAGCATTGCTTAATGTTATAGCACCAGTACGTGTATTGAATGTTGTTACTCCGTTGGCGCCGACTGGAATTCTTTCCCAAGTTGCACCGTTATAAATTACCCAGTCGCCTGCAACAAAAGTGGACCCTAGGTTGGTACCACCGGTAGTAACTGCATATTCATATCCAGTTGTACCTACGCCATTGGCCAGTGTTGGTACGTTGGTATTAGCGTTCCATGTGCCTTGATAACTTACTCCGCCTAACAACGAAGTAGGAATTTGTGATAATGTAAGTCTACTTGCGCCGTCTAATGTAGCAACACCGCTAGCTGCTCCAAGTTGTGTTAACGGGATAGCCGCGGTATTTTGTGATGTTAAATCAGCAAAAGTAATACCACTACTGTCTATTGTAAGACTACGACTAACACTATTGCTATTAATGGCAGTAGTCCAAAACTGTATGTTGCTGCCTTGGTTAGTTCCGGTTTGATCTTGGCTGGAAACAAAATCTATACGAGTTGTACTTAATGCGGGCCATCCTGCGCTAGTATAAGGAGTAGCACTAACTCGACTAATGATGTTGCCATTTAATACTTGAGTCGGAGCCCCACTGGATCCGTTATATCTTCGTCCTACGTAAGCAGCATAGCCCGATTGGCCATCGTTATAGATTCTACTGGCGTTGTTTGTCTGACCTGTTACGTGAAGTAACACCCCGGTATTTTGTGGGCCTTGAACTGTGTGGTCCGGATTGCCAATAATATCAATACCCGAGTCTAAAGAGTTAACTACCGGTACATAAAAATTGATAGTTTTGTTAGATAAACTTTCTATTAGAACATCGCCAGATGGAGATTCAGTAACAAAATTACCAACTATATACACATTACCTGTGCCATTACTAGCAATAGTAAGATCTTGATTTGTGCCAGTGGAACTCATTGTAGCCCCATTGAACACTATATTGCCGATTCTATTACTACCCAATGCGATTGGGTTTCCACCAGGAGTAATGCCGTCACTAAGTCTTAGGTTGCCAGTTGACTCATCATAAAACATGTGACCTTTTTCACCGACAAAGGTTGCACCGTTTGTACCGTTTGCTCTACTGGTAAATAATTTTTGGATTGCCATAATTAAATTTCTTTCCCTAAAGTTTTACACTTATCAAAATGATATTGTTTCATTTGTGGCAATCCGCCAATTTTATTACAATGGGGGCATTCAACTTTGGGTTTTGGTTTTCTTAATTTACTACGCTCTATTTCCGTCCAGGCTCTGCCAGGTTTCCCTGCGTTCACACCTATCAATGATTGCTTCATTTTTGCAATATGCTCGTTGGATAATTTTCTTCCTTTAAGCGGACTCGGTTTACCCAATTTCTTAATTGTCTCCACCCGTTTAGCGATTGTCTGTGTTGGTATTTTTCTACCTTTAAGAGTATTTGAAATTTTATTACGAAGTTCTTCTGTTAAAATTCTACCAGAACAACCTTCACCACCACTAGTCATATTTCTTAATATACCAGTGCCCAAATCTTTACGACCATATTTTTCTATTAGACTTATTTCTAATTCAAATGCATCAATTTCATTTAAATTTTCTGCCAATATTTTAATTTTAGATTTATCTTTTGGCACCACAACTGAATGTTTATTATTCCATGCCCGATTACCCTTCCCCTTACCAATATAGTAAGGAGTATCATCTGATTTTCTTAAATAGGCATAAACGTAATACGTATTCATACAATGTAAATTACGATTCAAATGGTTCGTCTTCGTCAGCTAGTGCAACCACAACAGGAGCAATACCAGCGTTGCGTTTCATGATTTCCATTTCATCTTCGTGGCCAGCGTCGCACTCGCAAGGGTCACAACCACATTCTTCACATGCATGATCGTGTCCTTCTTCTCCGGCTAGTTTTTTCATCAACTCTAATTTTTGTTGTAGTGGGGGAACCATTAGGTTTGATTCTGTGTCGTCCACGTTGTCGACTTCGACTGCGTGTAGTTGTGCACTTTGATCCTGGTGTGGAACTTGTTGTTCCACAGATGCGATTTTGTCTGCTAGGGCTCTTAATATTTCTGCTACGTTCATGATCGTTCTCTTTATGGGTTTAGATATGTGGTGCTGTTTTGTGATACCGAAGTTGTGTATACATTACCCACTTGAGTAATTGTGATAGCAGCAGCGGCTCCGCCCACAGGCAATAGGCTCAAGGTATTGCCCAAGCCCTGCATGTTGTAACTGTTTTTTGTATTGGGTTCAATGATCGGAAACTGGCTGGTTGTAACTGCCGTTCCGTTGATATTGCTATAACAAGCAACATTGGCAAATATGATAACCTTGGTGCTGTTGATAGCAGGTGTGGTTATTGCCGTTGTTGTATTATAGGTTAATGTATAAGCCATAACTAAAAATCCTCTTTTAGTTATTTAGCTGAAATGCTAATGTACGCTTTGATCTACATCAACGTTGTCTACGTCAGGAATGCCAAATAATTTCAGTATTTTGTTGACATTCTTGGGTGCTTTAAACGGAACATGTTCGGGAAGGAAAATGCTCTTTAGTTCGCCGTTTGAGTCAAGTATAAATCCGTAATCTTCGTTGCTGATTTCCCCGGGATATTCAGCGTCTTCGAATTCATCCACTAACATAATATGCTTGCCCATAATTGACTCCAGTGTTGTTATAGTATTTACTATTTTACACTTATTCCATAGCTAAAGTCAACTCAGTTTTAACATCCGAATAAAAGATGTGGCCGCCGATTCGATTAATTTGATGTTTTGTTCGAGCCCAAGTTGGTCGAATATGCTTTTCGTGAAAATACTCAGCGTCCGCATATTTGTCACGGAGTTCTTGGTATCCTCCGGACAAAAGCTCTTGAGCGATGGCAACACTACTTGCCCAACGGGCATCGTTATAATTAATTTTACGTACATTTTCACATCTCCATGAGAATTGACAAACCGCACGGCTTACCCGTACTGTTTCTGTTTCTTTAATTTTTTTAACTGTTTTGAAAACTACCCCGGTTGTGATTTCTCGCACACGGGTCACAGTCTTAGGGATACTGAAAACTGTTTTTTGATTTACCACACCACAAATGGTGTTGGGAAATTTTTGATCGTTGCTTCGGTTAATTGTAACCAGGCCCACTGCAACTTTGCCTTCTTCACTCTCTAAGCCAGCTTCGTAATAAATGTTACGAGCCAGACAGTCTAAATCTTTTGTGTTAATAGACTGTGCTTGACCGGGTGCCATTACGGTCAGGGCTATGATTGCTACAAAGATAGATACTATCTTGTTCATGTCATGTCCTCCTATGTCAGTCTTTTTACAGACTGTAAGTTTATATAACCAACAGATTTTGAAGTTATAGTATACTATAACTAGTTATCTGCGTAGTTTATGATGTTTATTTTGCGTTATATACGCAGATTATGCCAGGCTCGAGCCCGAACTTGCACTGGCAATTAGTGCAGATTCGTTGGCCACGCTGGGCGTGCTTTTGCCCACGGCATAGCTTTTTGCCAAGTTTCTACCCTCAAGTAAACTGGCTTGAATTGCATCTCCGGTTAGGTCATCGGTAGCCACACCCGAGAATAATTCGTTGTGACCCAATTGTTGCTTGTCAATTCCGTAGTCGTGCAGTTTGTTTCCGAGATTTAAAATGCTGCCGATTCCGGTACTAGTGGGTTGTGAATTGGCCAAACTCAATCCCACCAAATTCAAGTTTGATATTTCTTTTGCAAGGTGAGCTTGACTGGCTTCAAAACTGCTCTGCGCCGACGAGATGGCCGCTTGCAGGTCGGTGTTGTTCGCCGTTTGACTGTTGAAGGTATTGACCGCAGAAGTCAAGGCACTGAGCGCACTGGATTGGCCACCGGTGCCAATGGCCGCGGTCATGTTTTGTATAGCAGTGTTTAGACTCTGACCCACACTGCTGTTCATGAGCGAACTCAATGTGGCCGAAATATTGCCAAACGCATCAGTATGTGTAGCTCCTGCTGCCGTGCCTATCATGTCGTTTATGGTAGGGTTACCAAACAATCCACCACCCTCGCCCAATAACGGTTTCAATGTGCTCTCTACATCCATGGGAATCAATTTGTCAACTTGTCCAAGATAGGTCATGGCCTGTGTTTTCATACTGCTTAAAAAAGCACCATAGGTCATGTTACTGCCCTGTATTCCGAGATTGGTCAAAGTATTTTGCAAATCTGTCATGCCCGCAGCGCCGTCACCCAGTCCCAATGCTGCCACGCCGCCCGGAGGAATAAAGAAACTGGGATCCAACAAGTCGGCGGCTGTTTTTGCCTGCTTGACCAAGACTGCACCAGTCTGCGTGATAATTTTTTGTAAATCACTGCCATCTATGTTTGATAATATGGTTGTTATTGCTGCTGGTGGAACAGTCATGGGCTTGTCGGGATTGTATCCAAGAGTATTAATAGCATCATTGATGCCCAAACTGTCGGCAAGTCCAACTCCTTGTAAACTCACAAGTAGATTTACTGGACCCAGTGTTTGCAAATCGCTAAAGTCGTACAAGTTGCCAAAGTTTTTCATTCCGGTGCCAACGTTGGCAAGTCCGTCGTTTAAACTAGAACTGGCCAAGGCCGCTTGTCCTTTGGCCAAGGCCGCGGGATCCATGTTGGCGCCTACACTGCCAAATAGTGATGTCAATCCGCCCATTGATGCACCTTGACCGCCGGCAATGGATTTGGCTGCTCCGCTCAGTGAGTTACCGATTCCGCCCAGTGCCGAGGTCAATTGCGAAGATGCTGTGGCCGCCATGCCGGGTAAGCCTGCAGTCAGTCCCGAGACTCCGCTGGTAAGTTGACCGATTGCGCCGGTAATTGATCCACCACCAGGCACGCTGAGTCCTAGACTGGATGCCATTGATCCTGCACCACTCAGTAAACTTGAAGGATTGGGCAGGCCCGGAATTGATCCCAAACTGCCCAAGGGCAATTGCGAGGTCAACGAGGCCACTTTGCTTAACGAAGTGGTCATTGATGTTACGCCTTGTGTAATAACATCGGTAAAATTTTTACTGTTAATGCCCAAGTCGCCAAATGATTTGTTGCTGAAATCGCTTAGAGCCGCACTGAACTCGGCCAGTGTTCCGGCACCGCCTGCAGCACCGCTTTGCAAACTTATAAATGATTTTACACTGTCTACTCCGGGAGTGGGCGGTACAATGGCATTGGCTTGTGCGCTGACATTGGCTGCAAGATCGCCTAGATTTGACATAAAAGTAGGCAAAGTACTTAGTACTGTGGATAAACCTGGTACTAATTGTACATTGGCAGCATACAATTCCGTTAAATTTGTGTATAAGGGATTACTAGTGGCCGACGAGATGGCCGACGACATTTCGGTACTGACGCCAATGCCTTCGCCTTGAGTCAAACCCGAGGTTGCAATGAGTACTGTGGGAGTTAAGGGCATAATAAGTATTTAACCTATTGTAACCGTGTCTGATCCCGAATTTATTGTACCCGTGCCTTTGGGATCGTTTTTATGCGGTGTTGTTGTGCTGCTTTTAACTGCGGCCGGTTTGCCATTGATGGTTACAGTACTGCTACATCCGCCAGTGATTGTTTCCCCGTCGTTCATGGTACTGCCTTTGACTGCCGCAGGTCGTCCGTTTATGGTCACCGTGTCACTGACTGCGCCTGTGATACTGTATCCTAAATCGTCGGTGTCGCCTTTACGTGCAGCAGGATTACTCATCGAAGTGATTCAAAAAATTCTGTACTTTGTCGGGCCAGGCCGGTGTAGCCACCTTCAACCAACAACTTACCGTCTTGATAAATTTGTGGCACTGTTCTATGTCCTTCACTAACAATGAACTCGCGTGCACTGGGTGTTGATTCAATGTTGACTTCTTCGAATGTGATGCCTTTTTGTTTCAATAAGTTTTTTGCTTGTACGCAATAGGGGCAATTGTTTTTTGAATATACTGTTATCATTTATAAACTAAATCCTTTGAATGTATTGCTATCAACGTCCTGTCGGGTTCCGCCAATAACATAACTACTTATCTCCGTTTCTTGAGGTGCTACTTGAACTTCCGAACCTGCGATCCATTTTTGTGTCCAAGGTAAAGGATTTGATCCCGGTTTGATACCACAGTCCAAATGCACAGCAGTCATACGTTTACACATTAACCAATCCACGTATTGACTTAATAATTGTTCGTTAAGTCCAATCATGCTTCCGTCTTTGAACAAGTACTTGGCCCAATCTTTTTCTTGTTGTCCTGCGCTGATAAACATTTGTGTACATTCGGCTAATGTTTCCTCACGTATTTCGGCATAGATAGGATCATCTTGTGGCAGTAATTTTAATGCAGTTTGTGTAAACCCTAGATGTATGTTTTCGTCACGACAAATAAGTTTAATAATTTTAGCATTGCCTTCCATCTTTTTAAGTTCGGCAAATGCCCACGAGCAAGCAAATGAAACATAAAAGCGAATGCCTTCTAGCGCATTGACACTGTTCAATGCTAACCATAATTTCTTTTTAAGATCACGTTCGGTAATATCGACGGTTTTGCCGTTTACCGTATGCCGGCCATAACCTAGTAGTTGATAGTAATGACTGGCTTCAATCAAGTCATCGTAATACTTACTAATATCTCGAGCACAATTTACAATTGGCTCAATATCAAGAATGCCATCAAATACTTCGCTGGGATTGGGAAATACGTTTCTAATAATGTGTGTATAACTTCTACTGTGAATTGTTTCGTTAAATGCCCAAGTTGCAATCCAAGTTTCTAGTTCGGGAATGGTTGCTAGTGGCAAGAACGCTAGGTTAGGACTGCGTCCCTGCACACTGTCTAATACAATTTGTCGCTTTAAATTACTTGTAAAAATATGTTGTTCAAATGGAGTTAGGTCTTTAAAGTCTTTGGCATCACGTAGTGTATCTACTTCCTCCGGTCTCCAAAAGAATCCCAACTGCTTGTCTGTTAGTTTGTCAAATTGTCTGTACTTTACAGTTTCATAGCGTTGGATACTGGCAGTGCCACTTGTGTCCAAGAACGCTAATGCTTCGGTGTGTTTTGTTTTATTGTTTATATTAAATACTGTCATATTTTATCCTTAGATTACGCAACTGTCGCAGTCTTCTTGATCGATTGCTTCTTGATCGATTGCTTCTTGTCGGTTGAATGCTATAGTGTTAACATCTATTTCGCCTTGTTGGTCGTTAGTGTTAAAATAATAAAGTTGCTTGATTCCGAATTTGTAGCACAGGACCAGATGCTTGAGCATTTCACTCATAGGGATCTTTTCGTCTTCATAGAATCTAGGATTGTACGAAGTGTTGACACTAATGCCTTGGTCCATGTATTTTTGAAATATTGCACAGATTTTTAAGTAGCCTTCGGGTGATTTTTGATCCCATAATAGTTCGTACTTGTTTTTTAATCTTCTGTACTCGGGTACTACTTGTTTTAATGCGCCATGCTTGCTTTGTTTTACACTTACATAACTTCTTGGTGGTTCGAATCCGTTTGTGGCATTTGATATTTGTGCCGATGTTTCTGCTGGCATGCCGGCCATTAGTGTGGCATTACGAATGCCGGTGTCTAGGATCTGTTCTCTCAGTGCACGCCAGGGCATACGCTCTTGGTGCGAAACCAATTCATCGACTTCTCGTTTATAAGTGTCAATGGGTAGTCTACCATCTGCATATTTTAGTTCTCGCCATTTTTCACAGGCACCTTGTTCTTGAGCCAAGTCGGCCGACGCCTTGATCAAATAGTAGCTCCATGCTTCGGCATATTCGTCCACTAATGCTAATGCTTCAGGATCACTATAACTAACTCCGTTCTTGGCTAAAAAGTAAGCAAGGTTAATGACACCAATTCCCAAGGGTCTAAATTCTCGTGTGCTCAACTCTGCAGCCAACACTGGATAGTTTTGATAGCTTAGTAATGCATCTAGTCCACGTACTGCCAATGTTGCCATTTTCTCAAAGTCTCGAGGCGATTTAACATTGCCCCAGTTAATTGCGCTTAATGTGCACAATGCAATTCTTCCATCAGGATCGTTGATATCCTTTAACGGACGTGTAGGCAAGTCAATCTCGGCACATAAATTACTTTGTTTAATTGGATGCAGTTCCTCCATAAATGGACTGTGTGTATTTGCATGGTCAATGTTTTGCAAATAGATACGTCCGGTGTCTTTGCGTTCCTGCATGAACTTGGCAAACAACTCTGCGGCCGGGAAAGTCTTTTTGCGTAGTTTGGGATTACGCTCGGCTCGTTCATATAGCTCTTTAAACCGATCTTGATCGTTATAGAAAGCATCACGCATTTCCGGCACATCATGGGGGCTAAAACATGTGATATTGCCGCCTGTGATAAGTCTTTCGTACATTAATTTGTTGAATTGGACGCCATAATCCATCTGGCGTACTCTGTTATCCTCTGTGCCTTTATTGTTCTTTAAAACCAACATATCTTCAATTTCGAGATGCCATACGGGATAGTAAGCAGTGGCTGCACCGTTACGTACACCACCTTGGCTACAACTTCTAGTGGCGGCTTGAAACAGTTTCAAGAAAGGAGTAATGCCTGTGTGGTAAGCATCACCATTGCGAATCGGCGAACCAAGAGCACGTATTGAGCCAACGCCCAAGCCAATGCCGGCCTTTTGACTCACATAGCGCACAATCGCACTACTAGTGGCATTAATACTGTCAAGACTATCATCAGACTCAATAAGGACACAACTGCTGAATTGTTTTTGCGGGGTGCGTACACCTGCCATAACCGGAGTAGGCAAGCTAACATCATAATTTGAAATAGCGTCATAATAATCTCGAACCCATTGTAGTCGTGTTTCTTGAGGATAGCTTTGGAACAGTGTGGCCGCAATCAGCATATAGGCCATTTGTGGAGTTTCAAATATTTCTCCTGTTACTCGATTTTGTACCAGGTACTTGCCGCGCCATTGTTCCATGGCCACATAAGTAAACGTTTCGTCACGTTCGTGTCGAATATAGGTGTTTAACTGATTCCACTCGTCTTCGGTGTAGGCCGTAATCAAATCTCGATCATAAAAACCCGATTCGGTATTCTTCATGACCAAGCGCAACAACGGCCATGGTTTATAATCGTTATAAACTTGTTTACGCAAATGATAATTGATCAAACGCCCTGCTACATATTGATAGTTGGGAGTTTCTTCACTGATTAAATCAGCAGCACTTTTGATCAAGGTCTCTTGAATGTCTGCAGTTTTAATTCCGTTGTAAAACTGTATGTGGCTTTTTATTTCTACTTCGCTGGCACTTACTCCAGTTATGCCCTCGGTGGCCCAAATTACCACTTGGTGTAATTTTTCTAGATTCAGCGGCTCTCGGTTGCCGTTTCTTTTTGTTACTTGAATAGTTGTCAATTGATACCTCTTATAATTTTAATTCTTTTCCGCTATAGCGATGTTTTAGTTTTAACTTTTTACTTATCGATTCAATATTTACAATCTTGCCGTCAAGAAAATTAACAACATATTTCCCATTTGCAAAAACAGATAAGTTATACACATAGCCCGATTCAGGGTCATTATATATGTGTATTTCGGGATTTAAATCTAGTTCGTGTCCGCTAAAGTGTATAGTATACACTATACCCAAGGCTTTAGCAAGATCACAATAGTAGTTTTCGGAGATAAGTTCCCATGCAGTGGGCCAACTTTCGGGATCAACAGGATCCAAATAGTAGGGATTGAATGGGCATTTTTGCCAAAATTCGGCTGTTGCTTGAATTGCAGAGTCTAGAGGCAATAGGTCTAGGCTTTTTCGAAAGTCACGCCAGCAAGCAAGACGCTCGCTAGTTTCTAATTTCCACATTAATAAGTTCTAAGTGTATAGGAGATAGTTGTTGCTGTAGTTGTGGTATAATTGATGTTGCCATACGAGCTGTTGGCTGTAACATTAATTATTATATCGCTGGTACTGGTTTCGTTATAATCATCATCAAACACAACACTGTTGCCAATTCTACTGGCTTTTAGTGTACCGGTACGTTGTCTTGTTCCACCTTGGTTCAGACTGTATGTCATTACTGCGTCGTTACCACTGAATATTGCAATAGGCCCCGAACTAGATGCGCCAAGAGATAAATTTGTTGATACCACTGCGCCAATTGCTGCTTCTACATTACTGACAAAAGAAGCAACATTTGCTTCGGCAGCGCCCACGTAGGCTTGTAAATTTGCTTGAGCACTTGCAATATTAGCAGTTAATGCACTGGTAAGTTGTGCCAATGACGCAGTTGTCAAAATCTCGGTTACACCGGTTTCGGGAGCGCCTTCTGCGATAGTGCCATTACCAATGTATAATTGTTGTGTGTCTACACTCCAGCCCATCTCGGCGCTGGCTAATTGTGGTAGATCTTGATTTAAACCACGTCGTATTTGTATACGGGAAATTTGGACAATTGCCATACTCTAAACCTTACTATATTAGTGTATTTAGCGTTTTTGTCAAGTGCGAGGCAACATTGTCACCGGCTTGATTTTCCAGCCGGGCTTGAGCTCGTGTCGGTTGATATGCCCGCCCGAGCTATTTGGGCCGGTAAATCCGCACATGTTACAGACATTTTCCGGCAGTTTTTGCGTGACAAACCACGCAGCAATTTCTTCGTCGGTGGAATTGGTGTCCAAGTATTCGTACTTGTTTAGGTAATCTTGCCACTCGATCTTGTCGGCGATTCCGTGCGTTTCCAGCGTATGGCGCAATACTGCCACAGTCGGGCATTTGTAGATTTTACCTTCGTACAAATTAACAAACGGTGACGACTGACAAATATTGTGATTGCTGGCAGCATACTGATCGTTATAGTCGTAATAGGGCAACAGTGTTTCCCCGCTGCCTTGATAGTGTGCTTGCCAATGTGCTTGATACTGCTCGGTTATAGTGAGCCAAATTGGTATACTGGTAGTTCCTGCCGGCATCTCTGAGATAGGCACATCGCGATCCAATCTCCACCATTCTTTGTTTAGTTCGGGTTCGTCTAACCAAAGTTCCCATCTAACATTTTTATATTTTTTACTGTAGTGTTCTTGTATCAGTTGCTTGAGTGTGGCAATGTTTTGTCTAACCATTGACAGATACGGCTCGGTTTCGGTCTGTATACTGATAATAATTTTTGGTTGTAATTCTTCTGTGAAAAAATCTTCAACACGATCAAACAGTCGATCTAGATAATATCCATTGGTGTTGATTCTGGGATATGTATTGGGCCAATATTCTTTGATTATTTTATACCATTCAACAAAGTTAGGATGTAACAACGGCTCGCCACCAAATACTGTAACCATGTCGGGATCGAGTTTTGTACTCCAGTACTCTAACCAGGGTCTGCTTTCTTCGGGATCAACTAGGCCTTTGATTTTTTTATTGTCCGAGAATGTCAAGCATCCGCCACAACTTAAATTACAACTCCTAATAATAGGAATATCTAGACTTCTAAATTTTACTTTTTCCATATTAGGCCATTAGATAATACAATTCAACACGTTTCATCCACTCCGCAGTCCAGTACCGAAACTCGTCTCCTTCGATAACAAATTCAAGGTATTCGGGCTTGCTATATGTCTGATCTTCAAGTAATTTAGGCTGAACTGCCATCAAAATTACACCAGTATCGATCTCAGTACCATATGTTTCATTGTGTGCTGCTGCATAGGCAGCAAGTTGAATAAAGTAATCGCCAATGTTCTCGCGCTTTTTGACTCGGTTGCTTTGTTTAAAATCTAAGATAGCAGGCTTACCTTTCCATACTCCAATACAGTCTGTAGTACCTGCATACAGGCCACTGTAATAAACAGGAACTTCACTGCCCCAAAATTCATCCACATTGCACAAGCCTTCCAGTATTACTTGTGCGGCCATGAACCACGAGGGATGTGCGTAGGGGTTAGTGGGCAAAGGTTTCATGTCATCGCTAAGAATGTATGCTTCTAGATAACTGTGCATACGTGTACCACGGTTGGCAGCCTCTGTAGTTATCTGTTGTGCACGTTCATGTCCAATG
>Ga0208379_1000810_pt1 | contig 13038 bp, 12 predicted proteins | sample CryBogCBE02Aug07_FD_184559 | JGI IMG/M metagenome (GOLD analysis project Ga0208379, IMG submission 184559) | Freshwater microbial communities from Crystal Bog, Wisconsin, USA - CBE02Aug07 (SPAdes) | ecosystem: Environmental > Aquatic > Freshwater > Lake | place: Crystal Bog, Wisconsin, USA... | reverse complement strand
ACAACAGGTGCTGTATTTTTTGAACTAATCTATAGCGGTTCAAATTATGGATGGGTGGGCGGTACTGTTGGTCAAATTTTGGGATATGGTGGCAGCGGTAGCTATACAAATATTGCAATTGCAGATAGCACTGGCTTTTACCCAGCTTCAAGCGGAACGGCATTAGGCACATCTAGTTTGCCTTGGGGTACTGTTACTGCAACTACTGGTTCTTTTAGCGGAAACGTGTCTGGTACATGGAACGGGAACACAGTTTCAGTTGCTAAAGGTGGAACAGGATTAAATACAACACCTACCAATGGTCAATTGTTGATCGGCAATGGTTCCAATTATTCCCTTAGTACATTAACTGCTGGCAGCGGCATTTCTATCACAAACAGTTCTGGAAGCATTACTGTTGCAAATGGTGGCGTAACTTCTATTTCTGCGTCATCCCCATTGGCTGCAAGTTCTAGCACTGGTAGTGTTAGTCTTTCAATTTCCAATGTGTCTTTGTTGAATTCAACAAATGCGTATTCTGGCTATAACAACTATGGCTCTGGTTCCACAGGATATGTTCCTCCTTCTGGAGCGTACATTGGCACGATCTATTCAAACGCCACTAACACAAATGGCAGCTCATTAATTACTACTGCTTACAACGGTGGTCAATATAACTGGAGCGCAGTTGTTCAAAGCACTTCTCAGTACATAGCTTATTTCAGCCAAGGTTCTTCTGGCGGCAGTTTGACTGGTATTGGTTCCATTACCTATAACGGCACTGGTACTACTTACGGCACTTCGTCAGATCGTCGACTCAAAGAAAATATTGCTGCATTGCCAGCAGGTACTGGTTTGGCAAAGATTGCAGAAATGCAACCCCGATCTTTTACCTGGAAGCAAAATGGCACAGAGGATATGGGCTTTATTGCCGATGAGTTGCAAGCTGTGGTTCCTGCGGCTGTTAGCGGAAGCCCAACAGATGTGCATGAAGATGGCTCGATTAAGCCCCAAGCCATTGATACATCATTCTTGGTGGTCTATTTGGTTCAAGCAATTCAAGAATTGGCCGCTGAAGTTGCAGCACTTAAAGGAAAAGCATGACTATTTTAAATTTCACCAATAACGCTGCCTCTACTTTGGCTGCGGGGGTTGGCCCTTCGGCTACGACAATTGTCTTGGCAACGGGCACTGGCGCATTATTCCCAGCCAACAACTTCAAAATGACTTTGTTGAATGCCTCAAATCAGGCAATCAATGAAATTGTTTTTGTGAATTCGGTCACGGGTGACACTTTAAATGTTGTTCGCGCTCAAGAAGGCACAACTGCACTGACTTGGAATGCGGGTGACTTGGCTCAACTTTTGGTGACCGCTGGCGGCTTAAGGGCATTTGTTCAATCTGATCAATTGCAAGCCTCAACTTATACCAGCGCCACTGCTGGTGGTTCAGCCAATTCTTTGACGGCCACTTTGACATCAGGTCTGACAACATTGCCCAACAATTTGTCATTCTTCATTCTTGCCGAAGCGGCCAATACAGGTGCGGCCACATTGACTTTGACGCTTGGCTCCAATGTGCAGCCAGCCTATTCAATCGTTAAATACGGCAATGTGGCATTGGCTGCTGGCGACATTCCTGCTGCTGGGTATCCAATTCAATTGGTTTTCTCTACAGCTTATAACGCATTTGTTATGACCAATCCGGCCACCGGATCAGTCGGCTCTTTGTCTGGCGGCGGTACAAACACAATCGTTTATCAATCCAGCACAGGTGTAACAAGCTATGTGTCCCCTGGACCCAATGCCGCAGGTGAGGTGTTGGAGTGGAATGGTTCCAACTTTACTTGGGCCAACATTTCTGGCGCTGTTGCCAGCTTCAATGGCCGCACTGGTATTGTTATCCCTCAATCGGGTGACTACACGGCAGCGCAAGTTGGAGCTGTTAGTTTAGATAGCACCACGGGTGCAAATCAGCAATTGTCCAATCCTGGCTATCAAGTGATGCCTGGCGGCGTCATCATTCAATGGGGCAGCGTAAGCGGAGCCACAGCCCCTGGGACAGTTACATTCCCCAAAGCATTCCCAAATGCTTGCTTTATGGTGATTGGCGGAAATACGCTGGAACGAAATTCTGTGACGTCATCAGTTTTCAACTGGACTCAAACCAGTTTTGGATTTGACCAAACTGGTTATTTGAGCTGGATTGCTATTGGTTATTGAGTTAGAGGGGATGTGTCGTTAGAATCGACCATCCCCTAATGAGGCGCACATGATCAATATTATTTACGCAAATAACGCCCAGTCTACTCTTGCAGAGCCTCTCATTTCATCGGCAACTGTTGCCTATTTAGCACCAGGCACTGGCTCGTTGTTTCCGCAAATTTATGGCAATCAATACTTTTGGTTGACATTCAGTGATGCATCAACAGGGATGCTGACAGAAATTGTCAAAGTTACAGCATTGTCTGGTGATGTTGCTACTATTGTTCGCGCTCAACAAGGCACAAGTGCTTTAAATTGGAATGTTGGCGACTATGCAGCCAATCTCTATACAGCCGCTGATGCAACCAACTTTGTTCAAACCACTGAATTGCAGGCCAATGTTTATGGTTATGCGGCTGATACAGGTACAGCTAACAACTATATTTTGAACTACAACCCGCCCATCACACAGACAAATGATGGGATGTCTTTGACGTTCAAACCAGCCAACTCCAATACTGGTGCTAGTTATGTAACTATCAATGGCTTGCCTCCTGCTCAAATTATTTCTGAGCAAGGATTTTCGCTGCCATCCGGACAATTGTATGCTGGTGGTATGTATTTCATTACCCGTAGCGGCTCTTATTGGGTGTTAAGCGGTGCTGGTGGTGGTATTGGTCCTCAAGGTCCTCAAGGCCCAACGGGTCCAGTTGGCGCTCAAGGCAATACTGGTGCGACTGGCCCTACTGGACTGCAAGGCCCAACGGGTAGCCAAGGTGCTACTGGGTTGACAGGCCCAACTGGCGCACAAGGTAATGTTGGGCCTACTGGCCCTCAAGGTATTCAGGGCGTTCAAGGTATTCAGGGCGTTCAAGGTAATACTGGCCCAACAGGCGCTCAAGGCAATACAGGTCCAACAGGCCCAACGGGATCAACCGGAGCCACTGGTGCTACAGGCCCAACAGGGCCTACTGGCGCACAAGGTATTCAAGGCGTAACTGGACCAACAGGTTCTACTGGTGCAGTTGGCCCCACTGGCCCAACAGGCGCTCAAGGCGTTCAGGGCAATACTGGGCCAACAGGCCCAACTGGCGCACAGGGAATTCAAGGTAATGTTGGCCCAACAGGCTCAACAGGTTCGCAGGGCAGCACTGGTAATACTGGGCCAACAGGTCCCACTGGTTCGCAGGGCAGCACTGGTAATACTGGACCTACTGGCCCAACAGGCGCTCAAGGTACTATTGGTAATACTGGCCCAACCGGCCCGACAGGTACTTCTGGTAACTTGTATGCCACTACCAGTACAACGTCTTTGGCGATTCAGACGGGGAATATTACTTTAACTGTTGGCACAAATCTGTCCTATACAGTTGCCCAGCCTGTCATTGTTGCCAATAGCTCTAGCAACTACATGGTGGGTGTCATTATTAGCTATTCGGCTAGTACTGGCGTCATGGTGGTTAATGTCGGCAGCAGTGTTGGTGGCGGCACATTCAATGCTTGGAATGTTAACTTAAACGGTGCATCTGGCCCTCAAGGCCCAACTGGTGCAACTGGCCCTACAGGTGCGGCATCTAATGTTGCTGGACCTACTGGCCCAACAGGTGCGACAGGTGCAGCCTCCACAGTCGCTGGTCCGACAGGCCCAACTGGAACAACAGGCGCTGTTGGCCCAACAGGCCCAACGGGCGCACAGGGTAATACTGGCCCGACAGGCCCAACGGGGACTACTGGCGTTCAAGGCCCAACTGGCCCGACAGGTGCAGCCTCTACAGTTTCTGGCCCAACAGGCCCGACTGGGGCGACAGGTGCTGCCTCTACTGTGCCTGGCCCGACTGGCTCGACTGGTCCTACAGGCCCAACGGGAACGACTGGTGCTGGTGGCCCAACTGGCCCGACAGGTGCTGGCGGCTTTACTGGCCCAACTGGCCCAACGGGTGCGACTGGCGATACAGGCCCTACAGGCCCACAAGGTATTCAGGGCATTCAGGGTATTCAAGGCGTAGCAGGTCCCACAGGCCCGACAGGCGCTCAAGGCAATGCAGGTTCTAATGGCCCAACAGGTCCAACAGGAACTGCGGGTTCTGCTGGGCCAACGGGTTCAAATGGGCCAACAGGCCCGACAGGGTCAAATGGCGTTACAGGCCCAACTGGCCCTCAGGGTACTCAAGGTATTCAAGGTAATGCTGGCCCGACAGGCCCAACTGGGCCTACGGGTTCTATTGGTATTACTGGCCCAACAGGTCCTACAGGTACTGCTGGTGCTAATGGGCCAACTGGACCAACAGGAACAACTGGAGCAATCGGGCCAACCGGACCTACTGGTTCCACAGGAAGCACAGGCCCTACTGGGCCGACAGGCGCAGCATCGACAGTCGCTGGTCCTACCGGTCCAACCGGCAGTCAAGGTCCTACTGTTTATCCTGCTGCTGGTATTGCTAATTCAACTGGTACAGCTTGGGGTACAAGTTACTCTATAAATGTAGCTAATGGCATTCCAGTATTTGATGCCAATAAAAACCTAACAACAAATTGTTTGTTTGAAGGTTATACAAGCCAAGCTGCAAGCGGCACAACAATAACGCTTACTGCTGGCTCTGTACAAAACTGGGCTATTACTGGTTCTGGCGGTCAAACAATTCAGTTGCCTAATGCAACTACATTGCCAAATGGCGCTACGTTTACTTTTAATAACAATCAATCTAGCGGCACAATTGTTATTCAAAACAATTCCGCAACAACGATTGCAACTGTTCAAGCAGGTTCTTACATAACAGTTGTTTTGTTGAGCAACTCTATTGCAGCAGGTTCGTGGGATTTTCACAATTCCGCTCCTTCTAATGCTAGCTGGTCAACCAACACGCTGAATTGGGCTGGTTCTTATACGAACGGCACATGGAACGGCAACGCTGTTGGTATTGCTTATGGCGGCACAGGCCAGACAACGGCTTCTGCTGCTTTTAATGCTTTGTCGCCTATTACAACATCCGGTGATTTAATTATTGGTAACGGCAGCAATAGCGCCACCCGTTTGGGCATTGGCACTAATGGCTATGTTCTTACCTCTAATGGAACTACTGCTACTTGGGCAGCATCTACTGGTGGTGTAACGTCTTTTAGTGCTGGTACAACAGGTTTTACACCTAGCACAAGCACAACAGGTGCGATCACATTATCAGGAACTCTTGGCATTGCTAATGGTGGTACAGGATTAACTTCTGTTGGTACAAATGGAACTGTTCTAACAAGCAATGGCACAACAGCATCATGGGCCGCTCCTAGTGGCGCTGTTGCTCCTATTGTTTATAACCTTACAACCGTTTCTTCTAATTTAACTATTTCTAGCGGCCAAAATGGTTTTTCTGTTGGGCCGGTAACAATCAACAGCGGTAATTCAGTAACGGTTACTTCTGGTCAAAGATGGGTGGTAATTTAAATGAGCACTATTGCAGCAGGAACAACCAGCACAACGGCATTAGTCCAGACTGCTGATACAACAGGTACGCTTGTTTTTCAAACAGGCTCTACACCTACAACAGCCATGACCATTAGCAGCGGTCAAGTGGTTAACTTTGCCAGTACGCCTACTGTTTCTGGTACGCCGCTTAGTAGTGCCATGACATTAATTAGTACACAAACTGCTTCTAGTTCTTCTAGTTTATCTTGGACAGGATTAACTGGGTACAACAATTATGTTTTAATTATAAATAGTTTAGTAAATGGTGGCACATATATAAATTTACAATTTGGTACTGGTGCTGGCCCAACTTATATCACAAGTGGTTATTATTTAACATCTATTGAGTATTATGGAGGAGTTGCTGGAAACACTCAAGCAAATCAAGCTCAAATTAATTTGACTTATGATAGTGCGGCAACAAACCTTTCTGCAACCTATTATTTGTATAATTTTACAAATTCAAAAACTGTAGGTTTAACTTCTTCTGGGATGTTTGATACAACTTACAACCAAAGAAATATAATAAAAAATGGTCAAGTTTCTAATTCATCAATTATAACTGCGGTTAAATTATTTCCAGATTCTGGATCTTTTACATCTGGAACGGCATCCCTCTACGGCATCAGCTCTTAAGGACAACAAATGACCACAATCATTAATGCCTCTAACGGCGCAACAAGCGGTCTGATTACATCGGCAGATGCCTCTGGTGTTCTCCAGCTTCAGACTAACAACGGCACACCAGCACTAACTCTAAACACCACTCAGGCTTTGGGCGTAGGGTCTACTCCTACTTACGGTACAAGCGGTCAGGTACTGACCTCCGCTGGCTCTGGTGCTGCGCCTACATGGACTACACCTAGTGCTGGTGCGATGACGTTAATTCAAACGATTAACGTAGGAACCCAAGCAACAATAGCATTTACTGGCTTAAGTGGCTATAAAAAATACTTAATGATTTTTAATAATATAAATACCAATAGTAATGGTCTGGCGTATTTATATTTGGGATATGGATCAACACCAACTTATCTTACATCAAATTATTATAATTACGTAATAGCAAATAGAACATATAATGGAACAGGAACTTTATATTCTGTCAACTCTTTAAATGCAACTAATATAGTTATTGAATCATATAATCCTACTGAATACACAGCATCGGGACTTAGCGGACAATGTTTATTTGTTGGAATGGATCAAAACTATACTGAATTTTTTCTGTCTGATCTTAACCCGACTAACATTGCGACTACTGGAGATGGTGAGCAAAATCAAGTTACTGGTTATGTATATGGGGGGTATCCTAAAACTGCTATTAAATTTGGTTTAGGAGGAAATAACTTTGTTAGCGGTACAGTTTCTTTATACGGCATCTCTTCTTAAGGATTAATCATGGCAGCACTTAACGACACCATCGTTGCATATCTTACAGTCAACAACATTGCTTTTTCCGCTGGCGACTACCAAACTGGTCAGCCTGAAGGTCAAGCAGATCAGGTCTTGCATTGGAATACAGAGAAGCTGGGTGCACAACCTACGCAAGAACAACTGGACGCCGCATACACAACGTATGAGGGCCAACAGATTCAAGCTAAAAACAAGGTTGAAGCCTCCGCTTTGTTGTCTGCTACTGATTGGACCGTCAATGCTGACGTGACAACTGGTACACACAAGCTGACTAACCAAGCAGACTTCATTGCATACCGCAACGCTGTTCGTGCGATTGCAGTCAATCCGCCCACAACACCAGCAACTTTTCCTGCTGTTCCTACAGAAACTTGGGGTAACTAATTATGACCACGGTAATTTCGGGTTCATCGCCATCAGTAACATTTAGCGACAGCAGCACGCAAACAACTGCGTTCTCGGCGGCTAACTCGAATACTTGGACAGCAACACAGACGTTTAACGGCTCTACAAGCACGTTTGGCACTACCCTGCTGGATAGCAACGAAACGGTCAATGTGGTGGCTGCTGCGCCTTCTGCTACGACTAACTTTTACGTTCAAAGCGGCTCGGTTCAATACTACACAACCAGCGCTGCTAACAACTGGACGCTAAATATCGCCTTCAGTTCTGGCACATCGTTGAACACGGCTTTGTCAACAGGTCAGTCGGTGACATTCACTTTGATTACTACCCAAGGCTCTACGGCTTACTACAACAACGCTGTGACGATTGACGGTACATCGGTGACGCCTAAGTGGATTGGTGGCGCTCCTAGTGCTGGTAATGCGTCTGGACTTGACGTCTATAGGTATGCGGTCGTTAAAACAGGAAGTGCCGCATATACCGTATTGGCAAGCCTGACACAATACAAATAAGGAATAGCGATGCCATTGCAACAGACCTCGGGTAATGACACGCAAGATGCGTATGGCGGTGGTGCGGCTGCTGTTCCTAATTACATAGAGAATGTGTTTAGTACCTATTTGTATACGGGTACAGCTTCAGCTTTGACAATAACAAACAATATTGACCTTTCCACAAAAGGCGGTTTAGTTTGGATTAAAAGTAGGTCATCTGCTTATGGTAATAACTTGTTTGACACAGCAAGAGGTGTTAATAATTATTTGATAACAAATAATACTGGTCAACAAAATACTTATGGAGCTTTTTCTGATTTATTAACTTCATTTAATACTAATGGATTTAATTTAGGTAGCGACAGTTCTGGTATAGGAGTTAATACTGGTTTAGCTAACTACGCCTCATGGACATTCCGCAAGCAGCCAAAGTTTTTTGATATTGTGACGTATACGGGCGATGGAAGTTCAGCCAGAAGTATTCCTCATAATCTTAAAAGCACCCCAGGATGTTTCATTGTTAAGCGTACAGATAGCACAGGCCAATGGGTTGTTTATCATCAAGGAATTACAAATGCAGCTCAACAACCAATAGTGTTAAATTCTAATAGTGCAACTTATACAGATTACAATATATTTGCTGGTTCCCCCCCAAATTCAGTTAATTTTAACGTTGGTTATCCAGCGGATGCTGGTGCTAGTTATAGTTTAAACACTAATGGCGCTACTTATGTAGCTTACTTATTTGCCTCTAATGCAGGAGGCTTTGGCCTGACGGGTACGGGCAATGTGATTACTTGTGGGTCGTTTACTTGTGATGGGCTTGGAAATTCATCTGTTAATTTAGGTTGGGAACCTCAATGGGTTTTGACAAAGCAAACAAATGGAACAGGTGATTGGAATTTGTTTGACACTATGAGAGGATTAGTAGCGGATCCTGTTGCAGGTGATAATATACTTTTCCCAAATTCTGCTCAAGCCGAAAGTATACAAAATCCAGCATTAAGAATAAATGCAACAGGAATTTACACTTTGGCAGCGGATGGATTTTTTAATGGAGGGGGTACTTATATCTACATAGCCATACGCAGAGGCCCAATGGCTGTGCCTACTGACCCGACTAAGGTGTTTGCGCCAAGTGTAATATCGGTCAGCGGTTCAGCAGATACAGTTACAACTAATTTTGTTGTTGATTTATCTGCTAGTTCTGACAATCTTAATAATGGTACAAATAAAGCTAATTTTATTGATAGATTAAGGGGTTCTTATCAAACAAATAATGTGTATTTAACAACTGCAAAAAATAATAGTGAAACTGGTAATTCTCATGGAATGACTTTTGATAATAACACTGGTTATTTAGATTATTTTAATTATAATAGTATTTCTAGTTCTAGCACTTTTAGTTATTGGAATTTCAGACGCGCCCCCAGCTTCTTTGATGAGGTTTGCTATACGGGAACAGGAAGTGCTACAACAATAAACCATAATTTAACTGTTGTTCCGGAATTAATTATTATTAAATCTAGAAGTGATACTTATGATTGGTATGTTTATAACAAAACAACAGGTGCAGGTAATACTTTATATTTAGATGCTAATAATGCTTCAACGCCTACATCAGCAGTTTGGAATAATACAACTCCGACAAATTCTGTTTTTTCTGTTGGAAGTAATGGTGTAAATGGTAGCGGAAGCACTTATGTAGCGTATTTATTTGCCACTTGCCCCGGCGTTTCCAAAGTAGGCTTATACACAGGCACAGGCGCAACACAAACAATTTCTTGCGGATTTGGCGCTGGAGGCGCTAGGTTTATTCTTGCAAAACGTACAGACTCTACTGGTGATTGGTATGTTTGGGATAGCGCAAATGGACTAACATCAGGTTCTAGCCCATATTTGCAATGGGATACAACAAATGCACAAACCACAGGCAACAACGGAACATACGCCTCAAGCGGTGGTTTTACGCTTACATCAGCGTCACCAGTAAATACATCTGGCGGTTCGTTCATCTTCTTGGCTATCGCATAAGGACACATCATGCAAATTCGACTACGCTCAAATGGACAAGTAATGTTTGAGGAAACCTTCCGACAATACATTGCCTCTAACAGCGGCCCTACATGGGGTCAAACCACTACTGAAATTCTTAATGAATTGCAAGCCGATGTGGTGTTTGATGGGCCTAGTCCTACGCTGACACACTACCAAGTCGCTAGTGCTGGCCCTGCTGTTCAAGAAAACGGTCAATGGTACACATCGTTTGTCGTGAACGACATGGACGCTGACGCTAAAGCCGCAACTGACGCAGCCCAAGCAACATCGGTACGCCAACAACGTGACGATAAGCTGTCTAAATGCGATTGGACACAAGTTGCTGATGCGCCAGTAGATAAAACAGCATGGGCAACATACCGCCAAGCCTTGCGTGACTTGCCTAAAGAAACTGGCTTTCCGTGGACTATGACTTGGCCGTCTGAACCTACCTAAAATTGTGTAATAATTTATTCCTCTTTAACTTTTTTAGGATTCATGATGTCTGATGCACCAACTTCGATTAATGTTCCCAAAACAACTTTTGACATGATCATGAACTACTTGGCAGAACGTCCTGTCAAAGAAGTTTATGGTTTGGTCACTGACTTAATTAAACTTGCCAATGAGCAAGTTCCTGTTGAAGCTCCTGCTGAACCCCAAGCATAAATATGCCGTTCAGCTCGGCATCGGGCAAAGACTACATTAAGTCTTTGCGTCTGGCGGGGAAAAGAATTGTAGACATTGGTGCTGGTAGTGGCACATACAAAAAACTTTTCCCCGAACTATCAAGTCACTGGACCGCCGTAGAAATCTGGCAACCCTATATTGAAAAGTATGGGCTTCATGATCTATACGATGAAGTCATTTGCGCCGATGCCAGGACAATTGACTATACAAATTTTGATATGGCTTTTGTTGGCGATGTGCTGGAACACATGACATCTGATGATGCCAAAGCACTGCTAACAAATCTCAAGTCATCATGCCGAACAGTCATTGTCAGCATTCCCTTGGGCTACTACCCCCAAGATGAATACGACAACAATCCCTATGAAAAGCACATAGTGGATAACTATTCACATGAACAATTTATTGAATTGTTTGGCAAGCCCACAGAGTACCAGATTGATCAAGAAATCGGGGTTTATGTGTACCGCAAACTAAAGATTGCCATCTCGGCCATCAGCAAAAACGAATCACAATTTGTTCAGCGTTTTTGCGAATCTGCAAAAGACGCTGACCTGATTCAAATTGCTGATACTGGTTCCACAGACGACACCGTTAATGTTGCTGAAGAATGCGGTGCAACCGTCCATCACATCTGCATTTCCCCTTGGCGCTTTGACCATGCGAGAAATGCCGCTATTGCACTCCTCCCCAAAGACATTGATGTTGTTATTGCTCTGGACCTAGATGAAGTCATGGAGCCAGGTTGGCGGGAAGAAATAGAACGTGTCTGGGTTGAAGGTACAACCCGTCTGCGCTATCAGTTTGACTGGGGTGCTGGCATCAGGTTCTATTACGAAAAAATCTTTGCCCGTCATGGCTATCATTGGCATCACCCTGTCCATGAGTATCCTGTACCGGACAAGCGCATACAAGAAGTCTACGCTCATACCGACAAGTTATTGGTCAGCCATTACCCTGACCCTACCAAGTCCAGAGGGCAATACTTGCCTCTCCTACGCATGGCCGTAGAGGAAGACCCACGTTGCCCAAGGAATGCTTTTTACTTTGCCCGTGAACTGACGTTCTACCAATTGTGGGAAGAGGCTGTTGACCGCCTGAAGTATTACCTCAATATGCCTGAGGCGACTTGGGTCAATGAACGTGGTTATGCCATGCGTTTACTCGGCCAAGCCTATGACCATTTAAATCAATATGATGAGGCGATGGCTTGGTATCGCAGAGCGGTTGCAGAGTCTCCCAATACCCGTGAGGTATGGGTTGATTTGGCAATGGCTTGTTATATGCGTAAAGACTGGGAGAGTTGCAGATATGCGGCCAAACAGGCTTTGAATATCAAAGACAAGGCTTTGGTCTATACCTGCGACCCAGCAGTATGGGGCGGTAAACCCCATGATCTTTTGGCAATAGCTGCTTGGAATTTGGGTGATGTAGAAACAGCTATTGAGCAAGGGCAATTGGCGGTTGATTTGGAGCCGTATGATTTAAGGTTAAAAACCAATCTGGATCATTACTTGGCAGCAAATCAAGATGAGGGTAAACTCGCTGTAGATTAACTTTCTATCTTAAGGATAGCTATGGCGACTTCTGGCAATAACCCACCCAATTACGTTACCAATCCTGCTGCGGCTATCCCTGTTTATGTTGCCAGCAATGCAGCGGTAACTTCAATTGTTACTGGTCAGCAAACGGCCACCACGACAGCAACCGCTTTGGCTAATCACGCTTTGAGTTCTAGCGTGACTCTGTCTGCACCTAGCACCAATGCTGCTGTTTTGTATGTAGGCACTGCTGGCGTGACATCTTCTACTGGCTTTGCACTGGGTGCAGGTCAATCGGTTAATCTGCCCATTTCTAACACCAACCTCATCTACATTGTTGCTCCCACTGGTTCCCCTGTGGTTACTTACTTGGGTGCATAAATGGATGCTGTGGAGAAGCAAGTGCTTGCGACTGATGCGCGGTTGAACACGCATGAGGCGATTTGTGCTGCTCGATACCAAGCCATTCAAGAGCGTTTTGATGATGGCTCCAAAAGAATGCAAAGGATTGAGTACATCCTTTATCTTTTGATTGCGGTGTCATTGTTTGGTCCCAAATATCTGGAACAATTATTTAAACACCTGATGGGAGTTTGAAATGATTGATCCGGTCAGCATTGGTTTAGCCCTAACGGGAATTCAAAAAGCGGTATCGCTTGTTAAGCAAGCGGCTAAAACTGCTCAAGACGTTCAGTCTTTAGGGCCAGCACTAGGCAGTCTTTTTTCGTCAGCATCCAATGCTGAAAAAGCGGTTGCTGAAGCCAAGTCATCGGGCAACGCATCCAATATGCAGATTGCCATGCAGATTGAGCTGG
>Ga0208379_1000809_pt1 | contig 13057 bp, 14 predicted proteins | sample CryBogCBE02Aug07_FD_184559 | JGI IMG/M metagenome (GOLD analysis project Ga0208379, IMG submission 184559) | Freshwater microbial communities from Crystal Bog, Wisconsin, USA - CBE02Aug07 (SPAdes) | ecosystem: Environmental > Aquatic > Freshwater > Lake | place: Crystal Bog, Wisconsin, USA... | reverse complement strand
TATGTTGCTGAGTTAAATGTTACAGCAGATGGAGCAACCCAACCAACCGTAACAAAACCACCAGCAACTGGATCATAAAAAATAAAACCAGAATCACCAGGATTGGTTGTAATACTGGCAGTTCCATTAATTGTATTTGGGTACACTGGAGTAATGCTTAAAGAACCAGTACCGTTATTCCTAAATCCAATATACCAACCGGTGCTTAATGACGATGTATTTGGCAAATTAAAATTACCAGCACCGCTATTCCAAACAAAAGTAGCGGCACGACTAGCATTAGTAATGTTAGGACTAGATGTTACATCAACTGTATTTTGTGTAGTAGCTAATTGACCATTAACAGTAGTTAAACCAGCACCAGCTAAAGTAGCTGCATCGGCAAACGATGTGCCAACACCAAAGGCTACATTGCCCCAAATGCCACCAGCGGAAGTGTTATCAGTAAGATAGAAATAACGAGCATTACCACTGGATAATGTGACTGAATTTGCGCCAACATAATCTTTGATTGTGACTGAATTGGAACCCAAGTTGCGGAACAAAATGTCCGCACCCACTGTACCTTGGTCAGCTTCTGGTAAATAGATAATAGAAGCATTAGCGTTAGAACTACCAGACACGCAGTCAATGATACGAGCAGCAGGAATTTCTCCAGTTGCTTGATTAACAACGGAAGGCCAATAGAGATTTGTTGGTGTGCTAAATGAGAGAGCATAGTAAGATACATCTGTTGGAGTAACAACAGTACCGGTAAAGGGCGATGTGTAAACTGGTGTAGTCATGTATTAGGGTTCCTGAACCGAAGTATTGCGATCCACACGACGAGCGTTGTCTTCTTTCTTAAGCGCTGCAAGTGCATCGGTGTAATATTGTTTCCAAACAGGCAATTTATCAAGTGCCTTCAAGTAGCCTTGAGCTTGTAATAAAGAACCATATAGCATTGCTTGTGGGGCAATTGCTGTCCACAAGTTTTGTTGGTTTTGTTCATCCAACGGCTGAATCTCAGCGTAGTAGATAATTTCTACTGGATATTTTTGATCTGGAGCTGGAGCAAAATTCCAATTACTATAGTCGTAATCAGAATAATATTGTGGCTGAGCGTTAGAAGACTCAGCCAAGTATTGAGCGATGTAGTCTTGACTACGAATGAGCATTGGCTCACCATTTACCTTCATGGACACAGTTTTGCGCCAGCGAGCGGGTTTATTTAAAATGGTTTGGTTGGTTGCCAAGTTCGTCTCGACAACAATTAATTGCATATAGGTTTTTAATTCAGCAGCAATAGAAGATTCAGCCAACGCAATAAGGTTGGGAATCTGAGCAATAAAGTCAGCGTCGTTACGCTCCATGTATTGCTGGATATTAAGTACTAACGAATCATAAGTCATTACAACAGCCATTTATTACCTCGTGTAGTAGCTTATGTTAGGTTGGAAGTAGATAGGTGACTTATCACGATCTTCTTCTTCAAATTCTTGACGTGCAACAAGCATCATCTTTTCCAAGTAAGTTACCCGATTAATATCCACATTAGGCAACTGCATTGCTAGTTTATGGGATAGGGCTGCTTGGAAATAAGGGATGGCACGATCTGGCATGTACAGATCGTTTGTTAATGAACCAACATCTTGGGGTTGTAGTTCCAAGATGGTTTCAAAAATTTGGAAATTGTTGTTTGGCACTGGCCACAAATACATCTGTGGATCGATTTGACGATTAAACCAGTATTGCAAAGAGCGCTGACTATTGAACTGCTTGTTAGGCAAATCAAAATAGTCTGTACGATTAAGGCGTGCTAATGGAATAACTTGCTGGCTTTGAGCAAATTGAATAGCACGCAATGAATAGGTTGAGGTAGTATTACGGTTTTGCAAACGATAGTAGTAGAACTGCTGTGTTGCATTAATCTGGTAATACTGCCACTGAAAGTCTGATAATGTTACAGAATCAAAAGACTGCCAAGTTGTCCAGTTAATACCATCGTTACTTACCTGTAAATCCAATGAGTAAGTTGTGGTAGTGTTTGGAGAATAGGCGTTAAATCCAACATAAAACACACGAGTCTGTTGACTATAGGACGCACCAAAATAGTTTTCAGACAATGTGGTTGTTGCATGTAGGGATAAATCAGAGTTGCTTGTTTGATTAAACAACGCTGGAGCATTGGCATTATCTAGTGGCAAAGCAGCAGAAATGCTTGGGTTGACTGCATATACCCAGTTTACTTCCAAAATATCGACTGTGTTTTTAGGCATGGTCAAATATTGTTGGTTAGTCTGAGCACCCAACACTTCTACTTTTTGCAACCAAATATTAATGCCACGGTTTACTGAGTTTTGGAGGATATAAAATAACGCCTGTTTACCGGCGTTGATGTACTCAGGCGTGATTTCCTCAGCCGTTTTTCCTGCGTCACGATAGGCGTAGGAGATCAGCTGATCAATATTAACTTGTGTTTGATTGTAAGTACCTGAGTACGCCAAGATTATCTTCCTCTGCCAGAGACACGCTTAGGTAAAGATTTTACTTTTACGCCAGTGTCTGCTTTGTTGAACTCTTTGGCTACTTTAGTTGGCACACCAACCTTTTTTGCAAACTTAGGGTTGTGTGCCGCAGCAGCCATCAAACGCTCTTGAGCTTGTGATTTAGATGGCATATTAGCAAACCTTTTTGCCAGCTTTATACTTGTTTGGCATTTCCTTAGCGCCAGATGGAGCCATTGCGGCTTTACCAGACTGCTTGCTCTTAATCATAGCAACAGCATCACCCGCTGGTTTGTTCTTTTCTTTTTCTACATCAGAACCACGGAATGCTGGCTTTTCGCTTGCTTTAGAAGGAGCGGCTGCTTTAGTTGGTTTGATATCTTTGGTCTTGCGGATGTTATCCAAGTCACCAGAAGTCTTCTTGTTGCTGTACTCATTATCAACAGAGCCACCAACTTTATACTTACGAACAGATCCGTCTTCTTTTTTAGAACGACCACCTTTACGCAATTTGATTTCTGTTGGCTCTTTGTGGTGTTCAGCTTCATCGTGCTCTTTAAAAGCTTTCTTGATGAGGGCTTTGTCTTGTTTCAAATCATCTTTGCTGACATCACCGCCTTTTTTGTATGAACCACCGCCACACATTTTTTCAGCTTTAACATGCTTGCCTTCTTTAAAGCATTGCATCTTAGGTAGTTTTTTGAATCCGTCTTCCATAATATTCCTCGAGGTTAAATTAAAAGTGGAGTGATCAGCTCCTAATACTACTTATGCACAAAAATGTGGTTTTATGCCCCTAAAAACAAGGCTTTTTCAATTCGTCTTCGATTGATTAAATCCGCTGGTTTATTCCAATTTAAAAAAGCGTTACCAGCTTTTTTAATATCGCCTCGGTTAAGGTGTCGAATTACTTCAGATTTAACCATATTGTCTGGGCCTATGTTATGGCATAGACTCATTAAAGCATCAGCTTGCTCTCTAGTCACAGTCGTGTTTAGATTGGTTTTAAGGGCTGTAGAGCACTTTTCTAGGTCACGGTATAGGATACCCCTTACCTCATCCTCAGAAAGCCTCCTATCCATTAAATAAGCCTCCTGTGACTTAATATAATGACCAATGCCTATTGTCCAGTTTCCTTGACTATCTTGATAGGCTTTATAACTCTTGCCTTCAAAATGCTCAATCAAATCGATGGTTGATTGAGCTACCCATTCAAACTTGGTTTCGTAATCTTGTAGCCAGTTGGCTAGTGGATCGTAATTCACTGCACCAAACGAAACACCTAATGCACAAATGCAGGACGCAATTATCCTTATCATGGTACCTCCTATCTGCTTTTACTGCAAATATTAGGCTGCTTTGCCTGATAAAAAGAGAGTTGCTTCTGCATGGCGACGCTTGAGTAAGCCAGCCATTACATGTCCGCCAGCTTTATCCCATTTAAGGAACTCTTCTGCCGCACCGTCAAAATCACCCTCGTTAACCTTTTTAAGCAAGGTGGAATGATTAAGGTTGCCGCAGCCGCAATTAAATGCAAAATCAACCAGGGCATCAAACTCTTCTTGAGTGATGTCAGTGGTAACGTGAGCATTTACATCAGCGGCCGCTTTTTGTACATCTTGAGCCAGCAGTTCTTCTGCCTGCTCTTTAGTGATTTCTAAACCTGGGTGGACATCTGGACCAGTGTGGCCATAACCAATAGTCCAAGGGTCGGCACCAGTGCCAGGATCAGGATAGGCTTGCAAACGACAGCCTTCAAATTGTTCAATGAGGTGTAATCCATCTTTTGAGTATTCCATTATTTATTCCTTAATGCGTTATATTTTTGTATAACATCGTTGCGCTCTATTTCTGTGTTGGCGCATTGCTGGGCAAACCCGACAAGAACTTCTGCATCTGGCTCAAGTAATCTGAGTCCTTGACTTGGTATTGGAGCGGAGGTATTTCCGTTGGTTGATACACTGGCGTTGTGCAAGCCCCTAAGCTGAGCAACAACAGTATCGTAGCGATTTTGTACTTCATCTTTATCCTTCTGTGTTTGTTGGGCTATAACACCCTGTTCCTCAATTACCTTATTAACATGCTCGGTAGCTTCGGTATTGACCTTGGCAATCTTAGCCTCGTAATAGTCAGAAGTAGCAAACCAGCCACCGTAGCCACCAAGGAGCAAAGCTCCAGCAACGAGATAGGCAGTGGTTGAGCCACCAGTAAAGAGGGATAGGATGTTACCGAACATTATACCTTGGGAGGAGTTTGTTGTGTGGCTGCCTTACCAGCAATCACAGCGCCACCACCAGTTAAGGTTGCGGCTAAGCCAATTCCTAGCTGGTTAAGGTCTAGGGTTGGGTTATTGTACACATGAATGATAGCGCAGATTGCAAAGGTGAGTAGGGCAAGAAACGCCATTACTCTAGCGATGCAAAATATTTCGCCACAGTCTTCCGTAAAAATATCTTTGAAAAATTTGTTTACCATTTGTATCCCCATGTTGCGTACCAGGCAATTATTGCCGCTACAACAAAGCAATAAAATTGTACCTTTCGCACTTCTTTTAGGTCATGCTGGAACGCTTCATTTTCTCTGCGCTCCATATTCTCAATATCTAATTTAATTCTTAATACTGCATCCCACTCTTTAGCGCCATACTTTTTTACAAAATCTATCTTTAGTTTGGCTTCTTCGTCGGAGATTTGTTTTTTGCGCCTCCAATCTTCTAATGCCTTGATGAGTGCGGTGGCTTTTTTGTGTTCCGCTTCACGTCTAGCACGGATTCGTTCTTGCGCTTTTTGTTGTGCTACAGCCAATCCATCTTGCTGTAGGTGTTCAATGTTTTTACCTAGCTGTTTACCAGCCTCTCTGGATGCGGTTAAAGTGCCGCTGAGGGTCTTAGCGCCCTCTGTGATTCCAAATGGGTCAGCCATATACTCATGGCTTTGTTACAAAGTAGTGGCTAAGGAAACCAACAAACGAGCTCAGTGCTGAGATGACCATCATGCCAGCCCACATACCGCCCTTTGATTTATTGGCGAGTTCGCATAGATACTCTACCGATTTTTCGAGTTTGTCGATCTTCTTTTCCAGTGCGTCAACTGTTGCTACCAATTGGCCGTACTTGAACATGTCGACTTGATTTTCATGATCCATCATTTACTCTTAGGCAGGAGTTGGTTCAGTTACAGCATCCCACGCTTTAGTCTCTTCGTTCCAGCTGTAAACCTTACCGTCTGTTGGGTATGGAGTTGGTGCTTCCCAGATGTAGCTGTCTTGGTTTAGTGTCCAAGATGCAAATGGCTGTGGTGCTGCAAAGCCAGTGCCGTCCCATGTGTAGCCAATACCAGCGTAGTTCTTGTGCAGTGCTGGCTCGCTGTCTGGCTGACCATCTTGACCATAGTGAACGCCGCCACGGGTGTTGTATGAGGTCTGTACCCAGCTTGCTGGATCGCCCAAGGCGCCGGTTGAGATAAAGTCGGGCTCTGCCACGATTACCTGTGTTACTACACCGTTTTCTACTTTAGCGAAATGTGACATTGTGTTTCCTTAAAAAGCGTTACTGTATTTAAATGGGTTAGAGGCAAATGCGGCATAAATTATAGTATTTCCAGAACCATTTATGTTTGTTCCAGAACCACCTACTTGCACTCCATTTGATAAGAAATAACAAGCATTTGTAGATGTTGATTCTGTTCCTTCTGCGTCTGACACATTGGGGTTCAATCGTAATGTTTCTAAATTATAAGGTCCTCTTGACGAATCAAAAATGTACCAGTTTGTAGAACCACTGCTTGCATTTTTAAACATGAAAAATTTTGGTTGAAAACCCAAATAAATAAATGGTCCGTTAGACGAGCCGTTGCCTGTGTACGAGCCAAATTGAGAGTAGCCAGCGATTGGAGCCCAGCAGTATGCTACATAAGTTCCACCACTGGCGTTAGAAAGACCGTCTGTTCCCAATGTTAAAACTGTTGAAGACGGTTTAACAGGTGCAATAGTTGTACTTGTTACAACAGCATTTGTTGTATTTAAAGTTAATACATTTCCAGTTGTTCCTGTAATGTTAGAAATATCAACAAGCCAGTTTTGGCCTGTATCTCTGCGTCTAATGATTACAAAATATGGTGCTGCGCCAACACCATGACCCACTGTTGCTAAATTTGTACCGTTACCAGTATAAGTAACAACACTAAATCCGCTTGTTGTGTTTGCGGATACTTGGCTGGTAATTGAGCCTGCTGTGTTGCTAACGGCGGTGCCGCCTGCTTTCCACTGCCAACCGACAATATTATTTCCAGAGTTATTTACACGAACAGCTGACCCAACAGAAAATCCGGTTGATGTAAAGGCTGTGAGTCCGTTTGCATCAGAAGATTCTGCAGCTGTTGTATTAGAAGCCATGGACAATTGAGCACCAACCACACTGTTTGTTAAAACATGGTCGTAGGCACTACTTCTATTTTTAATCCAAACTAAATCTGGTTGAAAGTTTTGGCCAGCTACTCCATTGGTAATGGTCTGAGTACCGCCGTTACCCGTCCATAGGGTAGCGTTCATGTACAAATTGCCAGCTGGGATTGTTGGTGTGCTCATAATCTTATAGGTTGTAAGTGTTAAGGGCTAAAAATCCTGTTGGTAATGAAGATGCTTGAAATGGTTGTTGACCAAAGTTTGCGTTAACAAAGTTTCCATTAGAACCAACTTCAACATAAGGAGCAACAGATGAAGGCAAATTTGAATATATTGCGTTTGTACCCGCAGAAGGATTTCCTGAGTTAAACCACGTTATAGTTCCAGAAGATATGCTTCCTACCCAAAACTTTCCTGTGCTTGGTGAAATTGCAAAAGCATATGTAGTGCTTCCTGCCATAGTAGTAGTTGCAACTGAACCTGCGTTGTTGTAAACAGCGCTACCACCGTATGTCCAGGCTTTTGCACTTGCATTACCTTGATATGTTGAATTAACGACAGGGATAAAAGTAGAATCTATTACTCCAATTCCAGTTGAGTTGGCGGCACTACTAGTAGTAACTTCAAAATAAAATGATTGAGATGAAGCCATTGTAGAACCAATGACAGATTGATTTCCACTAGCTGTTGTTTGAGTAAATGTTAGATTTCCATTTGTTATTGAGTAATTACCGCTATTAGTCGTCATAAGCGGATTTAACGTTGGGAAATTACTAGCAGTAGCACTTGTCAGCGTTGGGACATCGGTCATCACATCAAGGGTTGAGCCAGTTGTGTATGAAATACCACTTGAAGTCCAGTTATTGCCAGATGGTCCTCGGTCATATTGAATATTGTATGACATCGGATATGTCTGTGCTGTAGTCGCAGTACCGTTGTTTGTGATTGTAAATGCGCTTGTAGAGTTATCTACAAAAGTAGCATTTTGGCAAGTCAACAATTTGGTATTTGTAACCGCAGTCAATGTAGTTGTTGGTACAGTAATGTTTGCTTGTGTTGGGTCATAAACAGCAGAACCGTTTACAAATCGCAAGTTAGATATATAACCATTTACAAAGCCACCAGTGCCGTTGTAGCTGGCAATTAAGAATGTACCACTGGAGCTACCAAATGAGCTGGTAAAGCCTGTTGTTGTAGATGTTCTTATGCCGTTAATCCACATCGACAGGTTACCAGAAGCATCTCTGGACACAGCGATGTGGTTCCAACCACCAGTACCAATTGTTCCTGTTACAAGGTCACTAGAACCATTGTAAAAACGAACTACTGCAGAGTTAACATATAGCTGGTAACCACCCGGGAATGTAACAATTGACGGGTACTGAGATGTTGCAGTAAAGTTATTAAAGTTAACAAAACACTCTAGCGTAAATGGTGTGCTTGATGCGACAACCAAATTAGAGTTGGATGTCAAAGTTAAATACTGATTAGAGCCGTTAAATATGCCTGTATAGCCTTGTTGGTTTCCGTTAAACGGCAAATAGAATCCATTAGTACCGTAGCTGCCGCCGTAGGTAATTGGCTGCCATACACCGTAGCTGTTAAATGTACCGAATGCGTTTGGTGTTAGTGCCTGACCATCTATGAAGTTAATTTCGGTCATTTCACCATCAAAGTTTGGTGTTCCATTTCTAGTAAATGCACCTATTTGAACTGCGCTACCGTTTTGTAAAAAATAAGAATTGGCATTTTGTGAGCAATAAGTAGCAGTGCCAAAAGCAGTAACTTGGTTGCCATTAATGTACATTTTATAACGATTTGATGCCGTTGCTTGTGTTGTATCAATAGACACAACGATATGATACCAAGCAGCTGGGTCACGGAATACTTGAGTTGTTAAAAGCTGACCAATGTTGTAATCAGAAAAGTTTAAATTATCGTTATTAAACTCCATGAAACCGTATTGAGTTCCATTATCGTTTGAGAATAAGTTGTATCGTGTGCTTCCAGATAGTGCACCACGTTTTACCCACATTGACATTGTGCCTTTTTGTTGGCTTGTCGGAGTTGTAAAACTGCGGTTTAAATATGCACTAGCTGAAGTACGGAAACGCAAAGAGTTTCCAACAAACTTGAGTGGCGCTAAGTATCCGCTTGAGGTGAATGTGTGAATTACATTGCCACCAGAGATTGTGACTGTACCGCCAGCCATTTGTTGAGTAGAGCCAGCGTAGCTGATGATTACGATGCCTGAGCCGCCTGAGCCGCCGGTCATTGAGGTTGTGCCGTCACCACCGCCACCGCCGCCACCGCCGGTATTTGCTGTTCCGGAAACACCCGGATTGCCGCCTGCGCCACCGCCGCCTAAACCACCAGCGCCGTAGCCTACGCCAGAGCCAGTGTTGCCACCACCACCACCGCCACCTGCGTAATAGGTTGATGAGCCAGAGATAGAAGATGTTAATCCAACACCACCGGCACCGCCAGAGCCTGCTGTTGCGTTAGAACCAACAGCACCAGCGCCACCGCCGCCGCCAGATGAGAAATTAGATGATATTTGTGCATTACCACCGGTGTTACCTTGCCCAGATGTTCCTGCAGCACCTGCACCAGCGTTGCTTGTACTACCGCCACCACCACCACCAGAACCACCGACTTGAGCTGCTACAGCAGCTCCGCCTGTTCGAGCACCTCCGCCACCGCCGCCGATTGCAGTAGTAGAGACAATACTAAATGATGAGTTTGTTCCGTTATTGCCGCCGTTAGTGCCAGATACTGCTGCACCACCTGCGCCAACGGTAACCACATAGGTTGAGTTAGTGTCAATAGTTGCGCCAGAGCCAGTTACTAAACCACCAGCACCGCCACCGCCGCCAACGTTACCACCACCTGCTGCACCACCAGCTACGATTAAATAGCTTGCTGTCAATGAGGACAATGGGGAAAGAGTTCCAGAAGTCTGGAATGTGTGAATTACATTTGAGCCGCTAGTTGTGACGATACCGCCACCGAATTTCTGTGGAGATGGGTAGGAGATAATCACTACGCCTGATCCACCTTGACCGCCATAAATTACATTTCCACCTGTTTGTGATGAACCCCCGCCACCGCCTCCAGTGTTAGCAGAACCGGGGTTTCCGTTTGTATTGCTTGTTGCGGTACCTGCGCCACCACCACCATTACCGCCTGAACCTGCAGTTCCTCCCGTTCTTACGCCACCGCCACCACCGCCAGCGTAGTATGTTGCTGTCCCTGATATTGAAGAAGAAATACCAACGCCACCTGAACCTGCGGTACTTCCTGAGCCATTTCCTCCTGCAGCACCAGCTCCGCCACCACCTCCAGCTGGATAATTACCTGAGCCTGTTCCTCCGTTTGAACCACCAGCGTTACCTTGTCCAGAAGTTCCACTACCAGCGGTTATACCTGCGCTACTATCATTACCTGCACCACCACCTGAGCCTCCAGATAAACCACTTTGTTGTGTTGCGCCTGTACCACCACCTCCACCTCCACCACCTACGGATGCGGTTAAAGTGCCAAACTGTGAATTTGAACCACTAACACCTGTTGAAGTTCCTGATGCTCCACCAGCACCGACAACAACAGTATATGATTGCGTTGGATTAAGAGATACTGTACCAGTTAAGAGACCACCTGCACCACCGCCACCTTGACCACCACCGTTAGTTGTACCACCACCTGCACCACCGCCAGCGACGACTAGATAGCTTGCAGAGACAGTAGATAGCCCTGTCCAGCCAAAGGCTGCGAGTGCGGCTGCTCCAATTTTAGATAAACGTGGCATCTATAAGACCTTAAGCGAATTTAGTTTGTGATGCGAGTACTGTGTATGTTGCGGATGCTGTCTTGATGATAACAAAAGTGTAGGAGTCAAGCGCTGAAGCATCACCGCTAGTTGGGGCAGTACCACCCTGCCATTTAGGAGTGACGGATGTACCGTCAATGGTAAACGCACTTGGGTAATACGCTGTTGTGCTGTTAGTCACAACCAGTGTGCAAGACACAGAATCGCCTGTAGCTAATGCTGTGTTAAGTGATGTTGTGCTAGAGTACGCAAAGTTAAGCGTAAAGTTGGTTGTTGCGTTAGAGGTTAGGTATTGAACCGCACCGTTAGCCAAGTACAAGTTTGTTGTGCTGGTTGGCGCTGTGGCTGATACGTTAGCCGCTTCAACAATGTTCGGCACCTTAAACGCTGGGTAGGTTGCGCTTGAGGTAATGGTAACTAATGCAGTACCAGAAGTCTGACCGATATACAACTGACCCGTTGTATCAAGGCGCATTTTTTCTGAACCGTTGTTATAAAATGTCAACGGTAAGTATGTGCCAGTTCCGTTGATACCAGATACTAATTGCACATCGGTAGAACCGTTTGTGGCAATTAAGACTTTAGATGCGTTAGTTGGGTCACTGTTATTTGTGGCTTGCCAAGATGCTGCAGTAGATGTACCATTCGGTAAAGCGTAAATACCAGTTGTGCTGTTTGCTGTACCAGTTTGAAATGCTGTTCTAGTAGCAAAAGTTGCGTTACTAAAATCACCTTGGAAACGAGCAGATGAACCCGTTGCACCAAGGGTAAATATTGTTCCGTTATATGCTAAGTTAGCAGACTGAGCAACTACGCTAGTTGAACTTGAATAAAATACACTGTTTGCAGTAAATGTTGTTAATCCAGTACCACCGTTAGTAGTTGCTAGTGTACCAGCAAGCGTAACAGCGCCAGAAGTTGCTGTACTAGGTGTGAGACCAGTTGTACCAGCGCTAAATGTAGTTACTGGTGAAGCGTTTGCTGAACTAGCTAATAGTGTAACTGTTCCGCCGTTGTTTTTGTAATACAACTTACCGTCGGTGATATTGATCGCCAATTCGCCGTTAACGAGGTTGCCAGCGGTCGGCACATTGGAGGCCGTTGTGCTGTAATATAATTGAATGGGTGTGTAGCCGCTTTGTGCCATTTAGAATGTTCCTCCGGATATACCGACGTAGTTTGTTGCTGTTATAGTTGTGCCCGTAATGGCGGCTGCCGTCGATGCACCAATTGTTGTTCCGTTAATAGAGCCACCAGTAATTGCTACTGCGTTGGCGTTTTGTGTTGACATTGTGCCTAAACCATTAATTGCGGTATTAGGTATTGTGGTTGATGCTGTAATGTTGCTTGAACCATTGGCATACATATAACCAGTCAAGCCAGTTACTGCCAAGTTTACGGTGGTTAAACTGGTAAATGATTCAGAGTTAGAACCCGGAATCTTTTCCCATACACCGCCACTGAAAATTGCCCAGTCGCCAACAGACCAATCTGCAACACCGTTAAGGTTTGTTGTACCGGCCACAGAGACCACATAGTAGTAACCTTGTGTGCCAACGCTTGATGTTAATGTTGGTGTATTGGTTGACGCATTCCATGTGCCCTGATAAGCTGGCGCATTGGTAGATGTATTTGTTACGCTGGTAATCTGTCCTTGTGCATTAACTGTAAATACTGGGATTACAGAGGCAGAACCGTATGTTCCAGCGGTTACTGCGGTATTGCTAATTGCAATCGTAACTGGGCTACTGCCATTAAAGCTAGTGCCCGATAAACCAGTACCAATCGTTAATGTATTTGGTGTATTGGCGGTTACAGTACCGCTTGAACCTAAAGCAATTGCTGTACCGTTAATAGTGACTGAGCTATTTGCTAAGCTACTATTTTGGATAGCAGTATTAATTGCACTTGATGGAATACTGATTGTTGCATTAGCCGCGGCAGTAAGCTGACCTTGTGCGTTAACCGTAAAGGTTGGCACAACCGCAGCTGAACCATAACTTGCTGCCGTTACAGCAGTATTACTAATAGCAATCGTAACTGGCGCAGCGCCAGTGTAACTTGTACCAGATAAGCCAGTACCGATAGTTAATGCACTTGGGTTAGCTGCAGTAATTGTGCCACTAGAACCCAAAGCAACTGCTACCCCGTTATAGGTAACAGAGCTATTTGCCAATCCACTGTTTGGAATAGCAGTATTAATTTGGTTTGCAGCAATACTAATTGGTGTATTGCTTGCAGAGGTAATCTGGCCTTGAGCGTTAACAAGGATTGATGCCACATTACTTGCTGTGCCGTAAGATGCCGCAGTAACGCCAGTGTTGCTAATTGAAATAGTAAC
>Ga0208379_1000800_pt1 | contig 13123 bp, 20 predicted proteins | sample CryBogCBE02Aug07_FD_184559 | JGI IMG/M metagenome (GOLD analysis project Ga0208379, IMG submission 184559) | Freshwater microbial communities from Crystal Bog, Wisconsin, USA - CBE02Aug07 (SPAdes) | ecosystem: Environmental > Aquatic > Freshwater > Lake | place: Crystal Bog, Wisconsin, USA... | reverse complement strand
TGGCTTATGACAATACGACAAATACTGCTTATGTTACTTTTGGCAATGTTACTTGGAGTCCTGCAAGTTTTACTTGTAGGGGTGCTTTAGTTTACAATAGCACAACAAATGCGGCTTGTTTTGTATTAAATTTTGGCTCTGATAAAACAGCAACCAGCAGCTTTACAATTACATTTCCAACGGCAAATTCAACATCTGCCGTACTTAGAATTTCCTAGGAGTTATTATGATTAAAGAACTACAAGGCTTCGGTGATAGTGCTGTAGCCACAATGGCTTCAAACGTAGCCGATAATGAATCAGTTGGTATTGAGGGTGTATACCACGTTGAATGCCGTGATAAAGATGGCAACTTAAAATGGGAAGATTCATTCCCTAACTTAGTCAATGCTGTAGGCAAACAACTATTACTAGACACATTGCTACGCACATCAGGTACTTACACAACTACAGGCCCATTCTTAGGTTTGATTTCAGGTGCAAGTCCGACATTCGCAGCTGCTGATACAATGACATCACACTCAGGTTGGACAGAGTTTGTTAACTATACAGTTGGTGGTTCAGCAGTTCGTGGCACAGCAGTATTTGCGGCTTCTACCTCAACAGGCACAACACCTACAAACGTAACAACATCATCAGCTACAGCGATTACTTACACAATCACAGGTGCAGGTGGTACAGTTGGTGGTTGTTTCTTAGTAACAGGTTCAGGTGCTTCAAGCACTCAATCAAATACAAGCGGTACTTTATACAGTGCAGGTGCATTTGCTACAGCTAAAATTACAACATCAGGTGATACCGTGTCTGTGACGTATTCAACCACTGCAACTTCTTAATTATTAAGGAGTTTTTGTGTTTTACACGTATGCTCACTATACTCCAGAAGGTAACCTATTTTATATAGGTAAGGGAAAAGGTATACGTGCATACAGTTCAAAAGGTAGAAATATCTATTGGAAACGAATTGTTGCAAAACACGGCAAGCCTAATGTAAAGATATTAGCTGAATGGAATACGGAAACCGAAGCTTTTATTCATGAGATTGAGCTAATAAAACAGTATAAAGAGGCAGGTGAAATACTTTGTAATTTAACTGCTGGAGGAGAAGGTTCATATGGACTAACTCCTTGGAATAAAGGTATACCTTGGAGCGAAGAGGTAAAACGTAAACAAGGAAAAGCCAATATAAATAATAAGTATTGGGTTGGTCGTAAACATACAGAAGAAACAATTCAAAAACAAAGACTTGTAAAAGTAAAGTATAAATTTATTGGAATCAATAAAGATGGAAATACAATTACACTTGTAGGTAAAACAGCTATGAAAAATGCTGGGTTTGTTTCAACTCATATTTACGATTGCGCAAACGGATCAAATAAACCACATAAAGGTTATATTTGGCATAAAGAACTTTTGGTGGATAAATAATGGCGCTAGTTTTATTAGATAGAGTACAACAGACAGGTACAGCTAATACAACTATTAGTTTTACCCTAAGTGGGTCTGTTCAAGGCTTCCAGACTTTTGCAGGCATTGGTAATGGCAATACAACATTTTATGGTGCAACTGATACTACAGGCTCATGGGAAGCTGGGATAGGCACGTATTCAACAACAGGTCCTACATTAACTCGCACAACCATTTTAGCTTCAAGTAACTCAGGAAGTGCGGTTGCATTCTCAGGTACAGTGACAGTCTTTGTTACATACCCATCAGAGAAGTCTGTTAATTTAGACGGTTCAGGTAATGTATCAGCATTAGGTACAATCGCATCAGGTGTATGGCAAGGTACGACAGTTGGTGTCGCATACGGTGGTACAGGTGTAACAAGTTCTTCAGGTGCTAACTCTGTAGTCTTACGTGATTCCAATTCAAACATTACTGCAAATAACATATTGCTTGGATTTACAAGTACCATAACGGCAGCTGGGACAACAACGCTAACAAGCGCTTCTACTCAGTACCAACGCTTTACAGGTACAACAACTCAGACCATTAAACTTCCTGATGCAACGACACTGCAAAAGGGCTTTATCTTTATCGTTAATAACGGTTCAACAGGTAATCTTACAGTTGTTGATAACGCATCTACTACTTTGGATTTGGTGATTGGTGGTGCGATTGATTACTGGACACTTTTAGATAATAGCACAAGTGCTGGTACGTGGATTGCATATAGTTTAATCCCTGCTTCATACGACTTTAACAATACATCTGCATCATTTGGAAATGCATCAATAATTAATGCGGTATGGAACGGCACTACAATCGCTTCAGGTTATGGTGGTACAGGCTTAACAACTTTTGCTGCAGCTAATAATGCCCTTTACTCAACATCATCTTCAACGTTAACTGCAGGTACATTACCAGTTGCAGCAGGCGGTACAGGAATAACAAGCTTAACTGCGAATTACATTCCTTACGGCAATGGTACAGGTGCTTTAAACTCAAGCGCAAATTTTACTTATAATGGCACGATATTAAACTTAACAGGTACTGCAGCTAGATTCCAAGGCGATTTTAGTAATGCAACAGTTAATAGCAGAACAGCATTTCAAACTAGCACTACAAACTCTGCAACAGGCATCTATGCAGTTCCTAACGGTACAAGCACAGCAGCTTCATGGCAAGCTAGTAACGCAGCAGACCCAACTAATGCAAGCAAAATTTTAATTGCTACCAATGGTTCTACTGATGTTCAGTTAGTATCAGGCATCAATGGCACAGGCACATATTTGCCAATGGGCTTTTGGAATAACGGTGCAGAAAAAGCTAGATTATCTGTATCAGGTGGCTTTTCTGTAGGCACAACATCAGATGCTGGCTCAACTAATATTTTAGCTGCTGGCACTGTAACAGGCACAGGTGTAATTGCTTCTAACGGTATTGTAGAGAACTCTGCAACTATCTCTGCTAACTATACAATTGGTACAGGTAACAATGCTATGTCAACAGGGCCTATAACTGTGAATAGTGGCGTAAGCGTAGTTGTACCTTCAGGCAGCAATTGGGTAATTTTATGATAAATGCTCATATTTATTGTGTTACAAACAATTTAAATTTTAAAGAATATGTAGGTCAAACTACAGTTAATAGAAATAAAGTTGGGCATGGTAAGGCAATAACTGAAGCATACTTCAAGTATGGTAAAGAAAACTTTTCTTACGATAAAATATGTTCAAGCATTAACTCTAGAAATTTATTAAACTATTTAGAAAAATTTTGGATTAAAACTTTTGATTCTATAGCTCCAAATGGGTATAACATTGAACTTGGTGGAACAGACAAAGGTGAAGTTTCTGAACAAACAAAACAAAAGTTAAGAAAAGCAAATTTAGGAAAAGTTGTTTCTGATAGTACTAAACAGAAAATTAGTAATTCTTTAAAAGGTGATAAAAATCCTTTTTATGGTAAAACTCATACTATTGATAATATAGAAAAAATAAAAGAAGCAAATAGCCATTCTAAAAAACCACATACAACAAAGTCAAAACAAAAAATGTCAGAAAAAGCATCTGGTGAAAATAATCCATTTTACGGAAAAAAACATTCTGAAGAAGCTAAATTAAAAATGTCTTTAAACAGCAGGTGGAAAAATGTTAAATAAAAGTGGTTCTAACTGGGTGATTTTATAATGAGCGTAACGATTAATGGTACAGGTTCTATTGGTGGTTTATCTGCTGGTGGATTGCCAAGCGCAACAGTAACTCAAGCAACATTAGCTACTCCTGTAGCTGGAACTGGTCCTGCATTTTATGCAACATTAGGTTCAAATCAAACAATTAGTACATCATCATTAACAAAATTACAATACAACACAAAAACATTTGATACTGCTAGTTGTTTTGATACTACCAATTATAGATTTACTCCAACTGTAGCTGGATATTATCAAGTTAATTTAAATCAAGAATATTCAAATACAATTAATGGTCAAGGCGTTCAAATATTAAAAAATGGAGCAAGAATAGCATCTGGTGGAGGAATAAATGTTGCAGGTGGAGGAACTTTCTTTTCTGGATGTTCAGTTGTTTGTTATTTAAATGGTTCTACCGATTATGTAGAGGCATATGGATATTTAAACGTTGGCTCTGGAACTGCTTATAGTGGTTCATCATCTCAATTTTCTGGTGCTTTAATAAGGTCTGCATAATGGATTTGTTTGATAAAATAATTGCAATTTATCCTTCATTAAGCCATGAAGATTTTTTTCAAACTACAGGCACTATTCGCTTGCAAAACGATAGCGATGGTAAAGGTGATTACATAGCTTCTTGGGAACATCCTACATTAGCTCGTCCTACAGAGGAGCAATTAAATGCCAATTAAACAAACAATACCTACTAACAGTTCTGATTCCGTTCAATTCGGTAATGCTACAACTCCAGTAGCTGCTTCAGTAACAGGCGCAGAAGTAAGCACAGGTAATGGCTATTTAGCGTTAAATACGACTGCTAGTGGTACAGTTACAGAACGTGTAAGAATTACATCCGCTGGTGATTTTGGTATTGGATTAACTCCAGCAACAAGATTAGATGTTGGCAAAACATCAAGATATACATTTGATGTTGCAAACGCATATACATTATTAACATCATTAAATCTTGCTGGTTCTGCTTTTGCTGATTCTTACTATAACGCTACTCAACATATTTGGCAAAATTCTGGAACAGAGCAAGCTCGCATTACATCTGCTGGGGTGTTTCAATTCAACTCTGGTTATGGTTCATCAGCACCAGCATACGGGTGTCGTGCTTGGGTAAACTTTAATGGTACTTTAACAGGCACAATTACACCAAGAGCAAGTGGCAATGTAACGTCAGTGACAAAAAATGGTACAGGTGATTATACAATTAATTTTACCAATGCAATGCCTGATGTAAATTACAATGTAATTGGTAGTTCTGGACAAAGGTCTGCTGGTGTAGGGTGTGATATTGTCGGTAGAAACTTAGACAATTCATTGCAAACAACTACTGCTGTTCGTATATATAATTTATATACCAATAATAGTGCTGTAGATAATCCAAATATTTCAGTTTCAATATTTAGGTAAAATTTATGTCAAATATTATATGGATTCAACCAAATCAAACACTAGCTATTACTACAATGGCAACTGATGAAATTACACCACAAGAACATGCGGTTGAACTTCAAGAACGTGGTGATGTACCTGCTGATTGGACAATTGCTGGTTACGATGTAGAGTGGCCTAATGACGGCTATCCACATGAAGCATATCGCTGGGTAGATGGTAAAGTAGTTGCAGACACAAATTATGTAGCACCTACACCACCAGAACCTACAAAAGCAGAATTACTTGCACAACTACAAGCACTAACAGCAAAGATTGAGGCTTTAGCATGAGTATTTCAGTATCAGGCTCACAAATCACGTTTAACGATGCTAGTGTTCAGACTACAGCAGCTACAGGCTTTGGCTTTAAGAACAGGCTGATTAACGGCAGCATGGTGATTGACCAGCGTAATGCTGGTGCTAGTGTAACTCCTGCCAATGGCGGTGCTTCTTATATTTATACATTAGATAGATGGGGCGTATTTTCAACACAAAATAGCAAGATTTCAGTTCAACAAAATGCTGGCTCTGTAACTCCACCAGCAGGATTTACAAACTACATTGGTGTTACTTCACTTGCAGCTACTACAGTAGCTTCTGGTGATATTATGTTATTAAAGCAAGCAATTGAAGCTAATAATACATCTGACTTTGGTATTGGGGCAGCAGGTGCATCATCATTTACTGTTTCTTTTTGGGTACGCAGTTCTTTAACAGGAGCGTTTGGTGGAACTATAAACAATAGTGCTATTTCTTATTCTTGCCCATTTACGTTTACTATTTCTGCTGCAAATACTTGGGAACAAAAAACTGTAACTTTTAGTGGTCCAACTGCTGGAACGTGGTTGACTGGAACTAGCGCAAGTTTAATGCTGTATTTTAATCTTGGCACAGGCTCTACTTATGTTGGTGGAACTGCTGGCACATGGGCTGCTCAAACAGTATTTGCGCCTTCAGGCACAGTAAACATGGCTGCTACTAATGGTGCTACCTTCTACATCACAGGCGTTCAACTAGAAAAAGGCTCTACAGCTACATCATTTGACTATAGACCTTATGGTACAGAGTTAGCTTTGTGTCAGAGGTATTATCAAAAAGGTTTTGGATATTTAGTCGGTGGAGTATTTAATTCAAATTACGCAAGAATGTCTGGTAGTTGCAAAACTACAATGAGAACTGCTCCAACAGTATCTCTTTTAGCAAATTGTACTATTGATTTTTCTGGAGTAAGAACAGAATCTTTAGCTTTAAATTCATATAATTCTAGCGATGGAGATAGTTTTCAAGTTACTTTTGGCGCAACAGCCAATGTTTATTTATTAGGACAAGTAGCTGTAAATACATCTTCAAATATCCAAGCATCTGCGGAGTTATAAAATGTATCAATTAATAAATGAATATAAAAATACAATTTGCATTAAAAGATTATCAGATAATGCTTTTATTCCTATGGATGAAGCTAACACAGACTACCAAGCATATCTAGCATGGCTTGACGAAGGCAATGAGCCAGAGGCTGCTGACTAATGTTCGGTATATCGGCTTTCGCTCAAGTACCTTTTGCCAGCCTTGCTTCAACGGCTTATCTTGCTACGCTTACCGAAAACATTGGAGTAGCAGATACTAACTCGCAAACTTGGTCTTTTGGGCAAACCATCACAGAAAACATTGGAGTAACTGATAATAACTCTGAAGCAGGGACTATTTTAATTTTCAGCATCAATGAGAACTTTGGGGTAGGTGACTCAAGCACACAACTAAGCGCATTCCTAGAAAGCATTACTGAGCCATTTACTTCAGGCGATACTGAGACAATCACAGCAGGCTTTGTTCAAAGCAGAACAGAGCCAATCACTATGGCTGACACACCAGTTGCATATTTTGCTGCGCTACAGTCAATCACTGAAAACTTTACGATGGCTGATGTCATTGCGATTGCTGCTCAGTTCCAAGCAAGCATTACAGAACCAATCACAGTAGCAGATACACCAACAATCAAAGCTGGCTTCAACGTATCACTGACAGAGCCTATTACAAGTGCAGATGCGATTAGTATCCTAGCTAACTTTGCTGGGTCAGTATCAGAGAACATGACATTAGCTGATGTAGAAACTATCATATCAGTGTACTTTATCTCAATTACAGAGAACTTTAATGCGGCTGATTCAGCAACAATTACGGGTGCATTCTTAGCGTCTATCTCAGAGAACGTTAATTTAGCAGATGCACCTTCAGTTACAGCGCAGTTTAAAGCAGCAATCATTGAGTCATTTACAATGCTTGATGTCCATTTCCCTCATGGATGGATTAAAGTTGATGATACGCAAAACGGCACATGGACTAATATCAATGATAATCAAACAGTGACTTGGGCGGCAATAAGTAATAATCAATCAGGTACTTGGAACTCTATCAGTAATACACAAGCTCCAAATTGGAGTATAATTGACAACACCGAACCACAGGGCTGGATTCCTGTGGACGATTCCCAATAAGGATTTAACATGGCATCCACCTATTCTACCTCATTACGTATACAACTCATCGGCACAGGCGAACAGTCTGGCGTATGGGGAAGTACAACTAATGCCAATCTAGGCACAATTGTTGAACAGGCAATTACTGGTGTCCAAACCATCTCCTTATCTGGCTCATCTTATACACTGACTTCATTAAATGGTATTTCAGATCAAGCACGTAATGCTGCGATTATTTTTACTGGAACACCATCAGCTACATGTACTGTAACTACACCAGCAGTTAATAAGATCTATATTATTTTCAATAATACGTCTGGTGGCTTTGGCGTTACAATGACAACTGGCTCTGGATCTACCATTACAGTTCCAAATGGTTCTACGTATATTATTTATTGTGATGGAACCAATTACTATAGCGCATCTAACTATGTATCTTCTAACGTATCCATTACTGGCGGTACTATTAATGGCACTACCATTGGTGCTACTACACCTTCTACAGGTGCATTTACAACACTTTCAGCAAGCAGTACTTTAACTGCTGTTAGCAACGTAACTGTTGGTGGAACTTTAGGTGTAACAGGTAGCACAACATTAAGCGGAACATTAGGTGTAACTGGTAATGCAACATTTTCAGGTACAATTACAGGCAATTTATCAGGCAATGCAACAACAGCTACGACAGCTACATCAGCTACATCAGCTGGTGCAATTACTAACTCAGGTGGCTGGAGTGTAACGCCTAGTGGTACAAATTTGTATTTTAACTACAATGGTACCAATGTAGCTAAGATTGATTCATCAGGCAACTTAACGGTTAAAGCATCAGTAACATCATACGGATCAGTTTAATATATGGCAACCACTGTATTAAGTAATGGCAATGTAACCTTTGGTGACGGTACATCATTATCATCTGCCAATATTCCATATTCAAATGTTACCAATCCAAAAACAGCATTGAGTCAGTTTACTAACAACTTGGGTAACTATGGTAACTTTATGACTGCTGGGTCTATTAACACAAGTGCAATTGATACAGGTGCATTCCCACATATGAAACTTAATTACTCAGGCACAACGTTATCGTTAGTTACAGATAACTGCAACTGTAATTGCAACTGTAATTGTTAGGAGTTTAAATGTCAGCCATAGCAGGAAGTGGATCAATAACATTTGGTGATGGTACTACGTTAACATCTGCCAATATTAATTTGTCTCAAGTATCAGGTGCTCCCACTGCACTAAGCCAATTTACTAATAACCTTGGTAATTATGGTGGGTTTTTGGATGTAAATAGTGTTTATCAAGATTATACTTATGGAACATATGGTTATGATTATCATGAATATGGCTATCGGTGGCTTCATTGGAATGGATCACAGCTATCAATCGTAGTTTATAATTGTAATTGCGTATGTAATTGCTAAGGATAATAGATGTCAACAATTTTAGGAAACGGCTCAGTTACTTTTGGAGATTCCACCACGTTATCCAGTGGTATTATCCCTTGGTCAAGCCTTGGCGGTCACCCAACACTGCTATCTCAATTTACTAATGACTTGGGTAACTATGGTGGGTTTTTGACTTCAGCCAATACTGTGACTGATTCATTCCAAGATCCTAACAATATCATTTGGGGATGGCATAGAACATCAGGTAATTGGAATTTAACATGGAATGGCTCAACAATTGGCTTACAAATCAACAACTGTAATTGCAACTGTAACTGCTAACAACTAGGAAGATAATATGGAATTTCACAAACTAACTACCAATAGAGCATTATCAACAAACTCTATTACAATTAATGGTGATAGCTTAACCATTGAGGTTGTTGACGATACACATGCTCAAGGAATTGGTTCAACCAAAGCGTTAACGACAGTCAGCCTGTCAGATATTATTGCTAAATACTCTCAAGACCACGGTTGTATTGCATTATTTCCTAAAGGAATGAATGGTGGCTCTGACTTTATTATTGCAGAAACGACTCAGCTCTCATTATCTGAAAAGGTAAAGACTGGTGACAGCTATGTAAGCCAAACAACAACACCAGGTAAACAGTTATCAGGTTCTCCGTTTGCTATCATTAGCAGTCGCTTTCAATCATACGCATATGTTTATATCTTAACGCCATCTTTGAATTGTTCAGTAGATGATTTAGTGATTGTGGTACGTAATACAGAGTCATTAAATGTCACTGTTAATGGTTCACAACCTTCATTCAGTGCTGACTTATCTTCTATGAAGATGTTCTTAGATACATGGTTACCTATTTCTATTTCAGGTCCATCATCAATTAAAGCAGGTGAGTCTGCAACATATACAGTCAATGCTAAAGCCAATACCACAGCTTATATCTCTGCAGATATTGGTATGGTTAATCGTTCACGTGTAGCTAATGGTGGTACATTTAAATTAAATACTGATGGCCTAGAACCAGGTGAAACAGTTACAATTAAGGCTGGGTATAAATTCTGGCACGGTGTATCAACTTTGGAAATCAACATTGAATAATATCATTCAGTTATGGCCTACTAATGTCCTTGTAGAAATGCGTCCAGAAGGGATTACGGATGAGTTCTTAAGGGACATGATTGCTATTGGTGACGAATACGAAGCACAGCATCCTGAAGCTCACGTGCCTCACTACATGCGTAAGTCTAAAGAAGTAGCATACAATTTACTTGGTGATGAGAGAGATGCTTGTAAGCTATTCAAGTACATTCTTAAATCACGCATGATCAATATTGCTGCAGCTGAAGGGTTTATTAACCCAGAAAATGTACAGTTTGAAGCAATCACCAGCTTACGTAAGTTTGGTCATATGGAATATGCTAAACCTCATAACCATAGAAGTGTGGATTATGTGGCAGTGTTATGGCTATCTCTTGAAGTAACAGATTTTCCAAATAACAATACGCATCAAAAGCCAGCAGGTAACCGCTTGCATGTGATAGATCCAATTGCTTCACGTAATAGATTGCTAAACCATAATATGTTGTTCCCTGTCAGTCCATTGCCTGGCATGCTAGTAATTCATCCTGCATCAACCTTTCACACAAGTGAAGTTAACTTAGGTAGTGAAGATACAATTGCTTTGGTAACTAATATCAAAGTCGTTGAGTCAGTACGTAACTACTTACCATTATAAGGATTGCTGTGGCTAAATTTAATATTAAATGTGTTAAACCAGTAACCAACGAGCCTGTTGAGTTTTGGTATGACAACATAACATCTCAAGTATTTAATGCTGACGGTACAGAGATTGCAGCTGATATCCCATTGGGTAAAGTTAAGCCTGTATTTGCTGTTGGAAAAGATACACCAGCAGGTAAAAGCCATGACATTAAAAAGCTTAAGATCCAGCTTGGGCTTTCATGTAACTATGAGTGTACATATTGCAATCAACGCTTTGTACCTAAAGCCGATGAAACCAATAAAGATGACATACAGCCTTTCCTAGATCAACTTCCTACATGGTTTAAGCCAACAGATGAAGTCTTAGTTGAGTTTTGGGGCGGTGAGCCATTCGTGTATTGGAAGACTTTCCAGCCACTTGCTGAAGGTATTAAGGCTTTATATCCTAATGCTCAGTTTAAAGTGGTCACTAATGGTACCTTATTAGATACAGAAAAGAATGCATGGCTAGATGATATGGGCTTTAGCGTAGGCTTATCTCATGATGGTCCAGGTTACCATGTTCGTGGATTAGATCCTTTTGATAATCCTGAACAGTTTTCCAATATCATGGACTTGTGGAATCGCTTAGGCTCTAAAGGACGTATGAGCTTTAATGCAATGGTTCATAAAAACAATGCTAGTCGTGCAGCCATTAGCCAATGGTTTAAAGATATGCTGGGGTTTGAAGTACCTATTGGTGAAGGTGGATTTATTGATGCCTATGACGAAGGCGGTGCTAGTGTTTGTATGACTGATACAGCAGATCATATCAAGTATCGTACTAATAGCTTTGCTGAATTGCGTTCAGGTCAAGGGGTTAATATTGATGCATCACAACGCAAGATTAAAGGATTTATTAAATCACTACAAACTAAACGTCCTGCTGCTAATTTAGGACAAAAGTGTGGTATGGATAATCCTGATAATATTGCTGTGGACTTAAAAGGCAATGTATTGACCTGTCAAAATGTAAGCGCTGTAGCAACAAGTTTTAATGGTGAAAGCCATTTGATTGGCAATGTAGCAGATTTTGACAACATTAAACTTAATACAAGTACTCACTGGAGCAAGCGAGAAGAGTGTCCTAACTGCCCAGTGTTGCAAATCTGTCATGGTTCATGTATGTTCTTGCATGGTGATATGTGGAAACTAGCTTGTGCTAATTCATATAGCGATAATATCCCTTACTTTATGGCAGCATGGGAGATAATGACAGGAACTATTCCAGTATATATTGATGGTCCACAAGCTGATGATAGAAAAGATATCATTGGAGCTGTTAACGGTGTACCTGAACCTAAGAAAATTATTCCTATACAGGCGATTTAAATGGTTAATTCTAGAAGCTTATCTGATTTAAACCCTAAAGTTGCAGCCCTTTGCAGTGAGTTTATTAACCGCTGTAAAGTGCAAGGCATTGATATTATTATTACTTCCACCTATCGTGATACAGAATCTCAAAATGCTTTATACGCACAAGGCCGTACTGCACCAGGCAAGAAGGTTACTAACGCTAAGGCAGGTCAGTCATTCCATAATTGGAAAGTAGCTTTTGATTTTGTGCCTGTTGTTAATGGTAAGCCTGTATGGGATAACGATGAACTTATTACTAAGTGTGGTGAGATTGGAGAAAGTATAGGACTTGAATGGGCTGGACGTTGGAAAACATTCAAAGAAAAGCTGCACTTACAGTATACTAACGGCTTAACATTAGCGGATTTTCAAGCAGGTAAAACTCTATGACTATACCTAAATTCTTGCATGATATCTTGACGGAGCCGAACAATGAGACTTATTGCATTATTAAAACGCTTGCTGCAGTCGGAACATTTGCGTTCATCGTTCTTGGTATTACTCATATCGTACTCAATCATACTTTTGATTTTATGGGTTTCGGAACGGGCTTAGGTGCTATTATGGGTTCTGCAGGCGTAGGCGCTGGATTTAAAAAGGATACACCAATTGCCGATAGTAATTGAATTTATTAAGACGTATTGGAAACCGTTTGCAATTGCTGGGATTGCTGCGTTCTTATTTTTGTTCGGCTATTACAAAGGCTATGAACATGAGAAGTCTGCGTTGGTAGCAATAGAGGAAAGATATAAAGCTGCACAAGCTGTTGCAGAAGCGCATAATGCAGAAGTAGTTAAACAACAACAAATTGTGACAGATAAGGTAACCAAGGAGTACACAAATGCGATTGATAAGCTTAATCAGTTTTACCATGATCATCCTATTAAGTGGGTGCAGCCCAACAATAGCGCCAGTTGTAAAGTGTCCAGCGTATCCAACACCACCAGCCAATCTAATGGAACAACCAAAAGCGATCAATCTAGTGCCGAAGGAGTTACGCCCGTAGATTGTGCTGATACAACCATG
>Ga0208379_1000799_pt1 | contig 13126 bp, 14 predicted proteins | sample CryBogCBE02Aug07_FD_184559 | JGI IMG/M metagenome (GOLD analysis project Ga0208379, IMG submission 184559) | Freshwater microbial communities from Crystal Bog, Wisconsin, USA - CBE02Aug07 (SPAdes) | ecosystem: Environmental > Aquatic > Freshwater > Lake | place: Crystal Bog, Wisconsin, USA... | reverse complement strand
GATGCCCGCCGCGTCATGCCCAAGTCGATCGGCATTCCTGAGGCTGCCGCCAATGCCGCCGATGCCGCCGTGATCGCTGCCGCCTTTGCAACCCTGGATTACGACCTTCTACGCGGTGCCTTCGAGGATCGTCTCCATCAGCCCTTCAGGGCCCCGCTGGTTCCCTTTCTGCACGATGTGATCACCGCCGGCGAGGATGCCGGTGCCCTGGGTGGATGGCTCAGCGGTTCCGGATCGACGATCTGCTGTCTTGCGGGGGGTGAATCGGTCGCCAGGAAAGTTTCCCTCGCGATGCGCAGAAAGGCCCCGAAGGGAAGCCTCTGCCTGATCTGCTCCGCCGACAACAAGGGTGCCAGCGTGATTAAGTCCTGAGGAGCGATGAGGCACCTCCTCGACAGGCTCGAGCAGTTCGCGGTCGATGTCATCCTCGGCAGGCGGGCCGGAAAGCGGGCCGGGGCTCTCAGGTTCGTGCTCCTTATTCTCTCCTTCCTCTACCGGTGGATCGTCGGAAGACGGATTGACCTTTTCCGCGCAAACATCCTCCACTCCCATCGGATCGGATGTCCTGTGGTCAGCGTCGGCAACCTTACGGTCGGCGGAACCGGGAAGACTCCCGTTGTCGAGAAACTGGCAAGGGATCTTACCGCAAAGGGCAGGAATGTCGCGATCCTGAGCCGCGGATACAAAAGTGTCAGGCGACGCTCCGACTCCACGGCGAAAACGAGTGCACGCGTCGTCACCGACGGGGGCGCCCTCCTTCTCGATTCAAAGACGGCCGGGGACGAACCCTTCATGCTGGCCAAGAACCTCCGTGGCGTCGGGGTGGTCGTCGACAAGGACCGGGTGGCCTGCGGCCGTCATGCGGTCTCGGTACTGGGAAGTGATCTCCTGATCCTCGATGACGGCCTCCAGTACCTGAAGCTGCATCGCCGGTTCGACATCGTGCTTGTGGACCGGGAGGCGCCCTTCGGCAACGAGTTCCTCCTTCCGCGCGGCACGCTTCGGGAACCACCCGAGCAGCTCCGTCGGGCGACCCACATCCTCATCACCAAGTGTGACGGGAGCGACCTCTCTGCCCTTCATGCAAGGATCAGAAAATACAACCGAACCGCGCCGATGATCGAGTGCTGTCACCGCCCCGTGGCACTTCAGGACCACCAGACAGGCGAATCCATCCCCCTGGAGTCGCTGAAGGGCATGAGGGCGGGAGCCATTTCCGGCATCGCCTCCCCCGAGAGTTTCGAGCAGGGACTGCGACGCCTCGGGGTGAGGCTGGAACTGACGCAGAGCTTTGCGGATCATCACCGGTATTCGCGCAAGGAAATCGACCGATTCATCAAGCGATGTGCGCGGCGTGAGCTCTCGTGTGTGCTGACCACCGAAAAGGATGCTGTCAGGATGCCCCGTCTCATGAATCAGGAAATCCCGATCCGTTACCTCAGGATCGAGATCGAGATCCTTAAGGGACAGGAGGAGTGGGGCCGACTGATCGACTCTCTCATCGCCCCACCCCGTCCCGTGATCGCCGATCTGGAGACCTCCCCAGATCGCTCCGAGATTCCTTCCTAAGCCTCCGCTGCGGCGATGTAATCACGCGTGGCCGGGACGGCACCCGGATCATTTGTCATCTGGATCTGGAACACGGTGAGTCCGCGGTGCAGGAACGACTGTTCGCTTGCCGTGAGGTAAAACTCCCACATCCTGCAGAAGCGCTCGTCGTAAAGTCTGCTGATTTCCGTGCGGACCCTCTGGAAACGCTCCTCCCAGAGCGCAAGGGTCCGCGCGTAATGGCTTCCGTTGAGGATCTCGATGTCGCTGACCAAAAGGCCTGATCGCTCAATGGCCGGGAGCACTTCGGAGAGCGCTGGTGCATAACCTCCCGGGAAGATATGCCGGGCAATCCAGGGATTCGTGTGCCCCGGTCCATCGCTCCGACCGATTGTATGGAGCAGGGCCACGCCACCCTTCCGAAGCAGGGAGGAAACTTTGCGGAAGAAAGCCCCGTAATGGTTCACCCCGACATGCTCGAACATTCCCACGGAAATGATCCGGTCATAGAGTCCCGTTTCCCCGCGGTAATCCCGGAAGAGGAAGCGGACCTTCTCCGCAAGGCCTTCGTTCCGAGCCCTGAGGTTCGAGTATTCCAGCTGTTCTTCAGAAAGGGTCACCCCAGTGACTTCCACCCCATGCTCCCTTGCCAAGGTCAGCCCAAGGCCTCCCCAACCCGAGCCGATATCGAGCACCTTCTGGCCCGGATGGAGCAGGAGTTTGGCGGCAAGATGTCGTTTTTTCAACCGCTGGCATTCCTCGAGCATTTCATCGCCCGTCTTGAAATAACCGCAGGAATATTGCCGGTCCGCATCGAGAAAGAGTTCGTAGAGACGGCCAGAGAGATCGTAATGACGGGCGACATTGCCCCGGGAGCGGGCCGGGGTGTTGATCTGAAGGACCCTCCTGGAAAGATTTCTCAAGCAAGCATGGATTCGTGCCGATGCATGATCGGCCGTCTTTGTCCCGAGGGATCGGAAGAGCAGTGACAGCAAGGAGCGGAGATTCCCCTCCTCCACCGTGACGGTTCCTTCCATCCAGGCCTCCCCGAGTTCCGACTCAGGATCAAGGAGGAGTTTCCATGCCGTTCCGGAATCATGGATCCGGATGCAGACCCGGGGTCCTGCACCATCCCCATAGGTCTCCCGATGACCGCGCCAATCGATCACGCTCAACGATCCTTGACGGATCGTCCTGCGAAGAATCGCCGCGAGAACTCCCCGGTCGGTTCTGTTGCTTCCTGGTTGATCCCCATGAAACGAACCACGAGGGGGTTTTTCCTCACTCGGCAGGGAGTTGATGACCGTTTGCATAATGCAACCATGGCCCCACCCCATGATCCCCTTCCATACGCGGAACAATTAGATCACGGAGGATGATTTCCCCCCTTGATCAGGAGAGCGCCATGACGGGCGTCATCACCGCGACGCTCATCCCGTGCAGGATCTTTTTGTCTGCAGGACAGACCGTTGCCAGCACACCCCCGAGCGTCGCCTTGTTCGCGGCGACGAAGAAATAGGGGCTGAGCCGCGCCTTCCCCTTCATCGTCGTGAGTGCCCCCTCCTCCCCGTAATAGGACTGATCGGTGAGAGCCGAGTGACGGAACACCTGAAGGATGTGGGGATGGGAAGAAAACTCAGCCAAGGCGCTTTCGATCGCCTCCGCCCATTCCTTGCCCGAAAGGTCGGATCCGAGTCGGACTCCCCTTGCGCCCCAAGCCCTTCCGTCGAAGCCGCTAATCTTGATGATAAGATCTCGTTCCTTCTGACTAAAAGCCGCCATCTCCTTCCAGTCCTGGATCTCCAGGAGCGGATAGACTGCATTCGGGGGAAGTGGCGACGGATCCAGAATCCAGGTGTAAGGAAACCATTTGCGCAGTGACTCGACGCCCCGCTCGCCGAGTTGGCGGAGCCAGAAGTCCCTGAGCGGCCGCATCCAGAAAAGGGCCATCCAAAGTTTTTCCTCAAGTTGGGCTTTTGGCGGCGGGGTGATGGAGACGTTGCCTGCCATGGCATCCCGGAAGAGCCCCCTGGCGCAGGGCACATTCTCCAGATCGAACATCTCGAAGAAGCGATAGACATTCCCGTTCCACGAATCCCGTGGCGATGCATCCGAGACATGCCAGCGGTTCTCTCCTCGCATCTCGGAGAGACGGGCCGAGAGCCACTCCATCTCGGGGCGGTAGGTGGCCGCTTCTTCCGAAACCACGATCTCCCCCTCGGGGAAGATTGAGGAGAATCCCTCGAGCATGCCGGAAGGCCCACCAAGCACGTCAAATCCAAGAGAGGAGTAGGTCTGGTTCAGCCAGGCGGTGAGGCCGATTCCCCCGGGTATCTGGTCCAGTTCACAGATGGAGAACCCCTCCTCCGTCACGATCAGGTCGGGGCGAATCACCGACGCCGTCTGCCCCTTAAAGGCCTCGTCCCGGCCGAACGCCACCATCTCATCCGGCTTCCCCCGGTCGAGCAGGGAGGCGATCCATGCGGGCTGCTTCCCCTGGACGCTCTGCCGATAGAGCAGGTCGCACGCCTGATTGAACTGCATGAGGCGGTGCCCCATCGATTCCAGCTCCCGGACCAGTTTCGGATCGAGGCAGTACGGTTCCGGAGACCAGCGCCATGTTTTCCCTCCGAAGAGTTCGCTCTCCGGAAAACGGGAGAGAATCTCTCTGAGTGAAATCGGCGCCTGGTGCGCGGAAGTGCTCACGAAAGCAGGCGCTTGAGAGCCTCGCGGACAACATCCTCCGCCGAGGCGTCGGCGGCCAGGGAAGTCAGGACAGCCTTCACCGCCTTGTGCGCCTCGACCTGCTTGTAACCGAGGGAGATCAGGGCGAGCACGGCATCGTGGAGATGGCGTTCGATGCCGTCCGGGGCATTCTTGCGGCTGGCGGCCTCCCACTCGGCGGCAACCCCCAGCTTGTCCTTGAGCTCAAGAACGACACGTTCGGCGGTTTTTTTCCCAACCCCTGAGATCTTTGAAATCGCCGTGATGTCGGAGGTGACCACCGCGCCCTTGAACTGGTCGACCTCCATGCCACTGAGGATCGCGAGGGCGATCTTGGGGCCGACTCCCGAGACGTGCGCGAGAAGCAACCGGAACAGATCCCGCTCCCCGGTCGTGGAAAAGCCGTAGAGCAGCTGGACATCCTCGCGGACATGGTGATGGGTCAGGACGCGGACCCGGGCACCCGGTTGGGAGAGCTTGTTGTAGCTCGAGAGGGGAATGAGAATCTGATAGCCGATGCCGCCGGCATTGACGACGATCTGGTTCGGCAACACCTCCTCAAGCACCCCTTCGACAAATGTGATCATGACAGCATCTCTTCTAGACAGGTCTTGCGGCGATGACCAGACGTTGTCTCCCGGCATCCCATTTCTACGGGTTTTCATTGCCCTGTCTGCCATCCTTCTCTGCACCCGTGCACTCGGTGCCGGGGAATCCGGCCTCTTGCTTTTGGGAGGATCCTCCCTCCGACCTCCGGTGAAGCGCTACCTTCCGGGGGCCCGACGGACGATTCTTTTCCCCTCCTCCGTGGATTTCTACGGTCTCATCAGCCCCCTTTCCCGACCGGGGAAAGGCGGATGGAAGACCTTGGTAGACGACTCGCTTGAGAGGGCGGCCCTGCTACTTGCCACGACTGATCCCTGCCTGATCCGTGACTCCCATGGTGTCCTCGAAATGGCCGTCCTGACCGCCGATTCCCCCCTTCTGGCCTCGGCGGTGCTGTCGAAGGGATTCCTCCCCAGGTTCAGCGCCCTCTTCGGACCGGAACTTCTCCTGGCAATCCCCGCACGGAACAAGGTCTACGTCTTTCCGAAACTTGCCAACCGTCTGTCCGCCATGAAGCAGACCATCCGTGACGATTTTCTGATTTCACCCGCACCTGTTTCGCTGGAGTTGTTCGAACTCTCGGCAAAGGGTCTTCGGACCGTGGGAACCCTTGATCCCGATGACCGCTAAGACCGTCGATTCCCGCTTCATCACCCTGATCGCCAGGGAGGATATCGCCCGGAGGGTCGGGGAACTGGGAGCGGCCATCGCGCAGGATTGCGAAGACAATTCACTCTGTCTTGTGCCCGTGTTGGACGGGGGAATGATGTTTGCCGCCGACCTCATGCGATCGATCCCCCTTCACCCTTGAGGTGAAGCCGATCAAGGCCTCCAGTTATGGGGATGCATGCGCTAGCTCCGGCACCGTCAGCCTTCCCTGGGGAATTCCCGCGGGATTCGAGGGGAAGGACGTTCTCCTCGTCGATGATATCCTGGATACGGGGCTGACTCTCTCCTTCCTCAAAGAGAGCATCCTCGCCGAGCATGCCGCCAGCGTCCGGACCTGCGTGCTCCTGCGCAATGTCTCCTCAGCCCGGTTGCACGCCGACTACATCGGGTTCGAGATTCCGGACCATTTTGTGGTCGGGTACGGCCTTGATCTGGCAGGTCTCCACCGCAATCTCCCCGACATCATGTATCAGCCCTCCTCGCCATGAAATCCTACCGTCACGAACTCGCCTTCACGGTTCCCTCCCGCCGAGGATTCCTCAACATCACCCCCGAAATCGAGCGCTGCGTCACCGACAGTGGCATCCGGGAGGGTCTTTGCCTCGTGAACGCCATGCACATCACGGCGAGCGTCTTCATCAACGACGACGAACCTGGCCTGCACTCCGACTTTGAGAAATGGCTTGAGGGACTCGCTCCTGAAAAACCCTACTCGCACTACGAGCACAACGGGATCGAGGACAACGCCGACGCTCACCTCAAGCGCACGATCATGGGCCGCGAGGTGGTGGCGGCGGTCACCCGGGGACGACTCGACTTCGGCCCCTGGGAGCAGATCTTCTACGGGGAGTTCGACGGACTCCGTAGGAAACGCGTCCTTGTAAAAATCATCGGGGAGTAATCCCCTCCTCGGACTTCCTTAAATCCGGAACAGGGGTCTCCACCAGGGTATCCCTGCGAGGATCAGAACCAGCGAGAGGGAGAAGCAGATAAGGGAAGTACGGTAAGCCTTGGCATCATTCCCTGCCCTTTTGCTCCACGCCGCTCCGATATGGGCCAGGGCTAGGGCGATCAGCATGATCAGGCCATGCTCCATTCCGAAGAACCGGGCATCCCTGACCTTCATGGCGGCTGCGGGCGAGGACCAGAATTGGGCAACCCAGGGACTCAGGAAGCATAGGATCAGGCCGAGAAGAAACTGCAGATCCATGACAGAGATGAAAACAACCCCAGTCACCCGTCCGAGAGGGCGAAAAGGCCGCCCTCCCAGGAGCCCCGAAAGCGCCGCGATCACGGCCACGAGGGACGAGAGAAGAACCAGCCATCGCAGTTCATCGTGGATGGTGAGCAGGAGCGAATACGGGGAAGTGGACATGCCTTCTTATGGTCCGGAGAGGCAGCCCGAGGCGAGCAAATCCCTCAGGCAATCCAATCCTCTCCCGGAACGGAGACGTCCCGGATTTTTTGGAACGCCAGTTGCTTTCCTGCCAATTGCTAGCACATTGAATTCAACCCGGTGAGCGGCTAGCCGCATCACCCCACCGAGCCACCCCATGAAACAGCTCTCCAATAAGCGCCCCCGGAAATAACTTCGCCTTGGCTTGCGGAAACAGACCACTGAGCGACTGATCGGGGACGCCTTCGGTTTTCCGCTGATCGCTGACCGATCTATTGGCCGTTCACGCCGACGATCCGGCCACCGTATCCGGTGAGTTCGAGATAGCCCTCGGCCGTGACGCTGTTTGTTCCCGCGCCCCCCTCACCTTTCACGGCTCCCTCCCAGTAAGCGAAGGGAGTCAGGAGCAATTCTTGGTCCTTGAGGCGGGGTGTCAGGGTCAGATGCAGATCGCGTGACGGGACCTCCACGCTCAGAGCCGCCGGGTAGCCCCCTCCCGTGTGGGGACTCTTCCAGACTCCCTGCGGCTTAAGAGTAATGTCCTTCAAATCGATGACCTCACCCTTCGCATCCCGGAGCGTACCGGCGGTGAACACCGTCGTCCCCTGCTTATCCCTGATCCTGAAGAGCATCAGGTCTTCCCCGTTGGACAGGTGAAGACCCGACCAGTCCCAACCCGCCTCGTCGGGATCGAGGGAATTGGTGGCCCATTCATGATCAAACCAGACGAGGCCCGAGACAGCATGAGCCATGCCATCGATGGTCACACTCCCCGAGGCTCGGAGTCTTGTCAGCGAGTAGTAGTGGGAAGCATGGCCCGGCTTGGCGCTTTTGGGACTGATTCCGTCTTTGCCATGAACCAGAGGCTCCCTCTCCTGGACGAGCGTAAGATCGATTGCCCGTCCGGCCTCCGAGGCTTTAAGACGGAAGTGTCCCGGCGATTCCTGACGTAGTTCCCACCCCTCGATCCAAGCCATCCGCGGCTCCTTCGCGGAGGGAATCGAAAAACCGGCCTCTCCGAAGGCACCGCGCGACGATTTCTGGAAATGGCGGAAGGTTCCCCCCGTGACATCCGTCACCGCGAAGTGGGCGAAGGGAATTTCGGTGACGCGGAAACGCGAAGATCCGGGCGGCTTCGATCCGGGCTTCACACCCTGCCGGAAGAAGGTGAGCTGAAAACCGAAATCATGGCCCGAAGCGTCGGTCAGTGTTCCGGTCGAGTACCACCACTCGGTCTTGAACTCACGGTGCGGACCGTGATCCCGCGGAAAGCAATACTTCCAACCCTCCTCCGCCGCACGCCATCCGGTACCCTGTGGTGAAAAGGCCGACTCGGCGGACCCGACTCGGGGTACCGTGATTCCCAAGAGGATTAGTAGACAAAGGGATCCGGCGGCGCCTCGCATGTCTCGACCTTGGTTGCTTCCAGAAGGGCGGCCCTTTTGCCCCCCTCCGTCGGGAATGTTGGTTTTCCGGTAATCCTGATCCACTGCATCTGGGAAATCTTGGGAAGATGATCAGCGCGGACGGTGACCCCCAGCGGCTTGGCATCGGCCGCACAGCAGGTGATGAACATCCGGACGGCCTGGAAGCGGTCACCCTTGGGATTGCCCGTCGTCATCGGAACATACTGGGCGATCATCTCGACCTCCTTTCCCTCGAATTCCTCCCGGTAAGAAGGCATCTGCAGGGCATAGAGCATGTCGATGACCTGCAGGGGCATCGCTCCACCGGGTTTCACCGGAGACGCTTCTGGCACCGCTGTATTCCCGGCGGCCTTGGCGGCGGAGGCATTCGCCGAGGGAAGCCTCGAAAGATCCTGCACGACACCGCGATTGGAGACGGTCGTCGCGGTGAACCGATCGGCATTTCCAGAAAGGAGCACAAGGATAGGCATCACCAAGATCACCGTCTTGGAAAACAGACCAAGCACCCCCTCCTCCCCACGGTGATGCCCCTCATGATGGTGATGAGGCTCCGGATCCTGCGCATGATGATCACAGGAACAGAAGTGCCCCGTGTCCCCTCGCATCGAGGCCAACCCCATGATGGCGAATCCGGACAACAGGATCAGCAGGAAAGCCGCTCCCAAGGTAAACGGTTGGAGCGACGGATGAAGGTAAGTCGGCAGTCGACCGCTCCCGGCCAGCCACAGAATCCCGGTCCCCCAGAGCAAGAGGATGAGGACGTTCCGGACTTCGGAAAGGATGCGGGTCATGGCAGGCATGTCACCAGGCCAGATTGAGTGAACCGATCCTCCAGCAGATCAGGCCGATCATCACGAAGAGACCAAGTGAAAGCAGTAGGATGAAACGTTTGGAAAAAGCCGCCCCGTAGAGAAAGAGCAGTTTGAAATCGAGCATCGGCCCAAAGACCAGAAAGGCGAGCTTTGCCGCCATCGGGAACGCGGTCAAGGTCGCGGCAATGAAGGCGTCGGTGGTGCTGCAAACAGAGAGAACCGAGGCCAACCCCATGAGTGAGGCGATGGAGAGAGGGAGGTTGGATGAAAGCGGCAGGATGATCTCCTGATTCACTGCGGTGCCAAAGAGGGCTGCGGCTGCCGCACCCAGCACGAAGAAAACCGAGACATCCAGAAAATCACGCGTCGCCGTGGCTGCGACATTTTCAAGACGACCGGAAATCCCGGGCTTCTCGTCATGATGATGGTGATGATCCCCCTCCCCGGGAGCGAGAACCCCCGAACGAAGGATGGAGAACGTGGCGAAGCGTGTGCAGAGCAATCCCGCAGCAATGGCAACCGTGACTCCCAGCGCAAAGCGGAGGCAGGACATCTCCAGGGCCCCCTGTCCCCGGAAGGCGGCCAGTGTGCTCAGGATCACGAGCGGGTTCACGATCGGCGCGGCCAGCATGTAGGTGATGCCGCAGGAGACGGGCAGTCCCTTTCGGAGAAGACGCCGCACCACCGGAACAATGCCGCATTCGCAGACCGGGATCACCAACCCGAAAAAGGCGCTCGCCACGATGGCAAGGCGCGGATTCGCTGGCAGAAGCCGCGTCATCAGCGACGGCGGCAGGTACTCCTCGAGGATTCCGGAGAGAAGGGCGCCGGCCAGCAGGAACGGAGCACCCTCCAACAGGATGCTCAGGAAGGCATACTGGAAATCAGGCAGGCTGAACTGAAACCAAGTCACGGCTGGCACAGGATCAAGCTAGGACTTCCTCCGCAAAAGAAAAGCCCCCGCGGATGACTCCACGGGGGCTCCGTTTGAAGGGATCGGAAATTACAGCGACTTGACGGCGGCAATCACCTTCTCCGGCGTCATGCCGAGTTCCTTGAGAACGGTCGATCCGGGGGCGCTGAGGCCGAAGCGATCGATCGCCACGGTCTTGCCGTCCAGTCCGACGAAGCGGAACCAGGGATCGGAGATACCGGCCTCGATGGAGACGCGCTTGCGGCACTTGACCGGGAGGACCTCCTCGCGGTAGGCGGCGTCCTGACGATCAAAGCGCTCCATGCATGGCATGGAGACGACGCGGACACCGGCACCGAGTTGCTTGGCAGCCTCGAGGGCAACGGAGAGCTCGCTGCCGCAGGAGAGGATGATGACCTCGAGGGCCGCGGTCTCCTTGCGGGCGATATAACCGCCTCGCAGGACACCCTGACGACGCGCCTCCACGGGAATCTCGTTGAGGTTGGGCAGGTTCTGACGGCAGAGCGACAGAAGGGTCGGCCCATCGGTATGGGTCATCGCGGCAACGAAGGCCCCGGCTGTCTCCTCCGGATCGGCCGGCCGGATCACGTCGAGACCGGGTATGGCGCGCAGGGCGGCGACAGTCTCCACGGGTTCGTGGGTCGGTCCATCCTCGCCGACGGCAACGGAATCGTGGGTGAAGATATAGGTGGTGGGCAGCTTCGAGAGCGCGGCGACGCGGATCGAGGGACGCCCGTAGTCGCTAAAGACCAGGAAAGTCGCCCCGGCAATGCGGAAGAAGCCGTCATAGGCGTATCCGTTCATGATCGCACACATGGCGTGTTCGCGGATGCCGAAGTGGATGTTGCGTCCCTCGCGGTTCTGCGCGGTGAAATCACCGCCTCCCTCGATGTAGTTTAGGGTGGAGCCGAAGAGGTCCGCGCTGCCGCTCACGAGCAGGGGCATCGCCTTGGAGATCGGCTGGAGGACCATGCTTCCGGCCTTGCGGGTGGCTATTGTCTCCTCGGGCTTGAATGCGGGGATTGCGGAGAAGAGATCGGGAATATTCTGCTCGATGCCGGAATCCAGCAGGGCGGCAAGTTCCGCGTTGGCGGAGCGCCATGCGGTGTATTCCCTCTGCCAGGCAGCATGGGCCTCGGAGCGCTTCTTCTTGAGATCGGCGAAGTAGGCCTTGACCTCGGGGGAAACGTAGAACTTCTCATCAGGGAGACCGAGTCCTTTTCGGGCCTCGTCGGCGAACTTCACGCCGGCCTCGCCGTGAGCCTTGTTCGTTCCCTCGACCTGGGGGATGCCCTTGCCGATCATGGTGCGGCACATGATCATCTGAGGCTTGCCCTTGGCTGACTTGGCCTTCTCGAAGGCGGCCAGGATCTCGGCGAGATTATGGCCGTCGATCTCCTGCACATCCCATCCGTAGGCCCTGTAACGCGCGGCGACATCCTCGCTCTGGCTCACGTTGAGCATGGCGTCGAGGGTGACATTGTTGGCGTCAAAGAAGAGGATCAGGTTGTCGAGGCCGAGGTGGCCTGCGAGCGAAGAGGCCTCGGCCGAGACGCCTTCCTGGAGACAGCCGTCTCCGCAGAGGGCGACGACATGGTTGTCGAGGATGGTGTGATTGGGGGTATTGAAGCGGGCGGCGGCCATCTTCTGGGACATGGCATAGCCGACGGCGTTGGCCACGCCCTGACCGAGGGGGCCCGTAGTGGCCTCGACACCCGGGGTCTCATGGAACTCCGGGTGTCCGGGAGTGATGCTGTGAAGTTGGCGGAAATTCTTCACCTGATCCAGACTCAGGTCGAAGCCCGAGAGATGGAGCCAGGCGTACAGGAACATGCTGCCGTGTCCGGCAGAGAGGATGAAGCGGTCGCGGTTGATCCAGCGGGGATTGGCCGGATCGATCTGAAGGGCCTGACCGAAGAGAACGGCCCCGATGTCAGCCGAACCGAGGGGAAGGCCGAGATGGCCCGACTTGCAGGCGGTGACGGCATCGATGGCAAGGCCGCGGGCATCGCGGGCGGCGAGTTCAAGGATCTGGGTGTTCATATAAAAATCAGACGAACAGAACACCCTTGTGAAGGGGCTTTGGCAAGCCTCCAAAAGAGGCATTTTTGCTTCACCCCCTCCCCAGGATGGGCGCCTAATTCAGGCGGCGGGTTGCTGCTGGGTCAGGCAATGAAAAGCCCCCAAACCCCAGATCAGCTCACGGCAGTCGATGGGACAAATCATCCGCTCGGGAAAGAATCCGGCCAGCAGGTCGGCCGCCTTGGCATCCGAGTCGCCGCCAAAGGCAGGCATCAGGACCGATTCGTTGGCGATGTAGAAATTGGCATGACTGGCCGGGAGCCGAAGTCCCTCACGGTCGATGCGTGGAGGCATCGGCATTTCAAGGACTTTGAGTGGAGTACTGTCGGACAGGGTCATCTCCTGAAGACGCTCCAGATTCTCCCTGAGGGGAAAATGATTGGGATCGCCGTGGTGTGGTTCCATCACCGTCACCACCGTGTCCCTGGAGACGAAACGGGTGATGTCGTCGACATGACCGTCAGTGTCGTCGCCCTCGATGCCGTCGCCGAGCCAGAGGATTTTCTCGACGCCGAGATAGTCGCGAAGTCCCTGCTCGATCATGGTGCGGCTCATCGAGGGATTCCGGTTGGGATTGAGCAGGCAGGACTCGGTCGTCAGCAGGGTTCCCTCGCCGTTCAGGTCGATGGAACCGCCTTCCAGGATGAAACCCGGGGTGAAAAGGGGTAACCCAAGCGACTTGGCGACCCGTGTGGGCACGATGTCATCTGCGTCATAGGGGGGGTACTTCCCTCCCCATGCGTTATAGCCGAAATCATTGATGGCAAGGACAGGCGCTTCCGTCCTTTTCACGAAAACCGGCCCATGGTCCCGGCACCAGGGTTCGTTGGTCGGATTGTGATGGAACTCCACCTGCTCCATCGGGGCGGCCTTGGAGAGATATCCCCTCACCTCACGCTCCTGCTCGGCCGAGGAGATGTTGATCCGG
>Ga0208379_1000795_pt1 | contig 13199 bp, 17 predicted proteins | sample CryBogCBE02Aug07_FD_184559 | JGI IMG/M metagenome (GOLD analysis project Ga0208379, IMG submission 184559) | Freshwater microbial communities from Crystal Bog, Wisconsin, USA - CBE02Aug07 (SPAdes) | ecosystem: Environmental > Aquatic > Freshwater > Lake | place: Crystal Bog, Wisconsin, USA... | reverse complement strand
AATCCACTGTTAGGGTGACAATGTTAACTATAAAGAGAAATATGTTCATTATACCCACTGCAAAGTCAAATACAAATGTTGCGTATTGACCGTCGTGAGTGTGTTTAGAAGCAAAATAGAAGGCCATAATGCCCGCTATTAAATTAAGTACCGTTAATGTTACAGTAATAAGTTTCTGTTTCATATGTACATTATCGGGTATTCTACGTAAAAGTCAACTAAATAATTTAATGAAGCACACGTATAAGATACTGCTAACCGGGTTTGCTATCCTCGTCGGACTAGTGGTACTAAGAATAAAGGATCCGTACCCAATTGAAGTACTACGCTTGAAAGGATTGGATTATTTTCAACGTAAACAGCCCAAGGTAAAGAGTAACAATATAGTCGTAGTAACAATAGATGAAGCAAGTCTTGAGAAGTACGGTCAATGGCCGTTACCCAGAACCGTGCTAGGGGAAGGTTTAGATAGAGCATTTAATAGTGGTGCGCAGGTTGTAGTTATGCCTATTCTATTTTCAGAGAAAGATAGACTAGGTGGTGATACTATATTTAATATGACTTTGCAGAAATATCCAGTCATAACTGCACAATCAGCTGCACAAAAGGGTAAGGGTCAACCAGTACCAAGAGGTCTGGCTACAATAGGTGACGGGCTAGGGGATTGGTTATACACGTACCCTGCTGCTATAGGACCCACAAAAGAGATAGGACAATCATCTGCTGGGGTTGGTATGCTACTGACTACACCTGAACTTGATGCTGTTACAAGACGTTTACCTTTAGTGGTTAAAGTAAAAGGAGAAGTTTATCCTACTATACCTTTAGAAACGTTAAGATTGTTTGGTGGTGAAGAATCTTATCAAGCCAAGGTAGGTGCTGATGGTGTACAAGCTATTAGAGTTAAAGGTACACCACCTATCACTACTGATAGTAACGGTAGAGTGTGGATAAACTTTAAGTATACATTTGATACAGTTTCGTTTGCAGATACTAACTGGTCTATATGTAAAGATAAAATAGTGTTCATTGCTTTAACTGCAGAAGGCCTAAATAATACTGTAGCTACTCCTGTTGGCGTTTCACAGGGTTATGAGGTATCTGCTCAAACCTTGCAAATGTTGATACGTAATAACAGATTACAAAGACCTTCAACATTTGATTTCTATGAGCTTACAGGCGGTATTATACTTGCTATTATTCTTATTGTTGCTGCTTGTTATTTGGGGTATATCCTAAATGGCCTGTTAGTTACTATATTCTTATGTGTACCCTCTTTTATTGGATTTCGTTTATTTGCTAATCACGGATATCTTTTAGATTATACCTGGCCCACTTTAGCAGTACTGTTACCTTGGGTAGGTGCTTTATTCTTTAGATTTGTACAAGAGTTTAAGTTAAAACAACAGATCAAGAAGCAATTTGGTACTTATCTCAACCCTAAAATGGTTGATGCTCTGCAGAAGAATCCTGATTTACTAAAACTAGGCGGTGAAAATAAACAGCTAACTATTCTGTTTAGTGATATAAGAGGTTATACTGCTATTAGTGAGCATTTCGGTAAAGACGTACAAGGGCTAACATCTCTTATTAATAGGTATATGGACACAATGTTGCCTATTATTATGGATAATGATGGTAATGTCGGCAAATTAATTGGTGATGCTATTATGAGTTGGCATAATGCACCTGTAGATGTTCCAGATCACGCAGCTAAAGCTGTTAAAGCTGCAAAAGAAATGAAAGCGGCTTTAGAGCAATTAAACGCTCAATTGCAATCAGAAGGTATACCACCGCTGGGTATTGGTATAGGTATTAACACAGGAGAAGTAGTGGTGGGTAATATGGGTTCTAAAAATAGATTTAGTTATGATATACTAGGAGACGCTGTTAATTTGGCTTCCCGCTTGGAAGGACAAAGCAAACCTTACAAGACAATGATACTAATTGGACCTATAACATATGAACAGGTAAAAGACAGGTATCAATGTTTTGAATTGGATCAACTTGCAGTAAAAGGTAAGAAAGAAGGTGTAAAAATATATACTGTACTTGATACACCTATTACAAAAAATCTTACAGAAATAACAAGAATGCACGAAGGGTTCTTATACGATTATAGAGCTCAGAATTGGGATAATGCCTCAGCTATTGCCCGGGCATTAATAAAATATAATCCTGAATTAGCTCATTATTATGAAATGATGATAGAGCGTATGGTAGAACTTAAAGCAGCTAATCTGTCAAAAGATTGGGACGGAATCCATAGAGCTGAAACAAAGTAAAAAAGAAGCTGCTGAACGTAATAATATCACATACGATCAAGTTTACTGGTCATTAAAAAAACAAAAACTTAAAACTACAAGTAAGTGAACATAAAATAACCCCGCTCTTTTGAAGCGAGGTTAAGTATGATTCTAAAAACGTAACTTAGACTTGACCTTGACGGCGTAATCTAATCTGTGTCGGTCCAACTACTGTGTGACCAGCAGCTGTTAATGTAACTGTGTTTGTTGTAGCAGCAGCTGCAGTAGGTACTAAGAAACCAAGTGTTTGACGGTCTTTTAGTTGTACGTAGAAGATTTGTGTTGGTGGAGCTGTAAATGCAATAGTAGGAGGTGTTGCATAACCGCTACCTGCATTAGTAATAGTAACACCTGTTACTGTACCGTTTGCTACTACTGCTGTACCAGTTGCTACGTTTGTACCTGAATCAGGTGAAGAGAACGTTACTGTTGGGTATGTAAAGTTAGGTCCGAAATAACCAGAACCGACAAATGTAACATTTACAGCACTAACACCAGAAGTATAAGGATTAGCACCGCCTGAAGCAAGAACTGATGCTGCAATAGGACGACGTGCTTGATAGTTACCGTCGATTTCAACAATACCAGCACTCGTATGATAGGTGTTTGTACCAGTTGTATCAACCCAAGTAGCAGAAAGAGTCGTACCAGATAATGAAGGAGCAGCGTTAAAAACAACTACTGCTGTTGGTTCGCCGTCAAACTGTACGCCTTTATTAACGCCATTTTGACCGACTTGTGAATTATAATAGAGTGCCATAATATATTATTTATTAAATTATACCTAGGTTTCGTAGTCTGCGTTGTCTAGGGGTGTCAATAGTGTGATCTACAGCTGTTAACGTTATAGCAGTTGTAGAACGTGCAGCACCTGCAGGGGCTATGAAAGCAAGTGTTTGACGGTCTTTAAGTTGTACGAAAAACGGCTCCCCTTGATATGTACCATCGATTTCAATAGTACCGCTATTTGTGTGATATCCATTTTGGCCAACCGTATCAGAAAAAGTAGCTGATAGAGTGTTTGAACCTAATCCGTTTCCAGATAAAGGTTGAGTGTTGAAAACAATACTAACCGTTGGATCCCCGGTGAAGTAAACGCCAGCTTTTCTTCTATTGTTATCAACTTGTTCGTTATAGTAAATAGCCATATAGTATTATTTAGTATTTTTGATTAGAATCCAACGCCTTTTTGAGCATCTCTGTTAAACGTTCCGTCATCGCTGCTCCCTATGGCTTCATCTTCTTCTGCAGCCATTTGAGGCTGTGCCTTAGGGGTCCCGCTATTTAACGTTTTTGTAGCTGCATTTTTAATATTACTATCGGAAGAGTTCAACAAAGCAAGTAAAAGTTGATTAAACGCATTTGATAAATCCTGTCCTTCTATAGAATCTGAAACAGATTTATTAATAAGCATGTTAACATTGCCTAACAGATTTTCAATGCTAGCATTTGCTTGCTCGTTCTCTACTATTAAAACGTATTTCTCTGTAAGTACCTTGTTATCCATTACAATATTTAGCTTGTTTGATATAGATCTGGTGAAGTGTTCAAACTAAATACACCTTCAATATGGGTGCCCATATCAACAAGCTTTATATTAAAAAATGCAGGTTCGTTTTTTAATATTCTTTCTGCTAAATCTAGGTCCACTGTAATATCTGTAAATGTGTAAAACGCTTTAAATGCGTTAATTACTTCATTGGCAACAAGCTCTAAATCCTCAGATTCAGTAGGCTTGTTAAAAAAATGAAATTTTATTTCTACAGGTGTGCATGGCTCGGCTTTATTATTACATAAACCAAATGAAGTGCCTGGAATATAAAACCGTGGTAACCAAGCCTTGTCTAAGCATTTTTTAAGAAGCTCTCTTCCTGCATCCCCCTCCATAATGGCAACGTTGGTGCCTGTGCTACGTTCTATTATTACAAAACAACTATTTTGTATAGGGTTAAGTATACCATAGCTACGACCAGGAGTAGAATGTCTGAAACAATCAACAGGATTACTAGCATATTTATCTACAGAGATAAAATCTTCGCTTATTATATAATCTGGAGAGGCTGGTAGTTCGCTATATTTAAACGGTGTTTTCATATTAATAAAATATTTTTAGTTTGGTGTGACTAAACTCTTTAATATGGTTAGCATTGTTTAGTAATGGCTTTCCTTTTATATTTAAGCTAGTATTTAACAACATAGGGCAGCCTGTTTTAGCATACCACTTTTTTAATACTTGCTGCATGAACGGAGTGTCTACATCTACTGTTTGTACTCTCGAACTACAATCAACATGCACTATACCAGGGTAAAGATCTGGACGCTTACACGTAAAAGTATACTGCATGTAAGGATAGGAATCAGTTTTACCTTCATTTATAAATATATCATTAAAGTACTCTCTTAGCACCATTGGCGCAAACGGTCTAAATGATTCTCGACCTTTTACTTCATTAACAATATCTTTAATATTAGGCACTCGAGGGTCTGCTAGTAAAGATCGATGACCGAACGCCCTTGGTCCGTATTCAGCTTTACCAAATACTACACCCACCATTTTATTAGTTTCTAAGCACTCTATCAGCTTATCAATATCAATATTAGATTCCGCCATATGGCCTAAATACATATTTTTAAGCTTAATAGAACTTCCATAGTAAGCTAATGCAGCACCCACCGCGGATCCAGAATCTCCTGGGTTAGGAAAAACCCACATATTATCCACTAGCTTTAATAAATGAGTATTAGCGGTACAGTTGAGAGCACATCCCCCAGATAGTATTAACTTTTTGTACCCGGTTTTGTCGAGATATTCTTTAGCAATATCAGTTACTATATCTTCGTATATTTTTTGAGCAGCTAACGCAATATCAAACTTATTAGCTTCAATTTCATCTTGCGGTATTAAACCTCTACAACCTCTACGCAAGTCCAAAATAAGGTTACAATCTTCATCAAATAAATTTTCTAAGAAGTAGTTATAATACTTTTTATAGTTAGATGTACCAAAACTAGCCATACCCATCATTATGTATTCTTCTTCTTGTGGTTTAAGACCCAACAGCTGAGTAATAGAAGAGTAAAACAAACCGAGTGAATTAGGATAGTTTTGCGAATATAATAGCTTATGTTCCCCTGGATTTTTAATATCCCATACAGTTAAAGTTTTAAACTCTCCTACTGAATCTACTACCATACCTAAAGTATCAGAAGTATAAAACGGTGAAGTAAACATAGATGCAGCTAGATGCGATATATGATGATCTACATACTTTACAGGCGCTTTAACCCCGTAGATTTTAAATGTATCTTTAACACTATAAGGTGCCCAGCGTTTATCGACAATGAGCCGTCTTAAAAACTTTTTAAAAGGCTTTTCGTACCAAACTATAACATCTGGTTGACCGTATTCTAGTGCATCAGCTATAAGCTCTATATTAAATTTGGGATCGTTTTTAACACGAGAATAACGTTCTGCGGACGAGGCAAATACTAACTCTCCGTTTTTTATAACAGCTATAGCAGCATCATGAGATAGCCCAGACGCTCCCCATATTATTTGATCTCTAGTCATTATATAATAGTCTTGAGATTTATTTTTTTAATTGCAAGTATCTCCTCACTATTCAACACTTCAAACTTGCCTGCATACATTCTTTGAAATAACATTAAAGCGTCTTTATAAAGTAGTGATTGCCCGCCTAATATATTAAATTTCTGCTTAGAATCATAGTTATTAATAAATAATACACCTTCTTCTTTTAACAGTAAATTAAAAACATTCATAAGTATGTTTAGCGCTTCAGTACCATTAGTGGTGTAGTTGTAGTTAATAATGTCGTATTTGGCCCAACCCGTGTTACCGTGGTTTCTAGTAACTAAATCACAGATAGTGTGAATCACACTACCTTTTATTTTTACAACTTTGTGAGATATACCTTCTTCAACCATATTGGTGTCAAAGTTTTTTTCGGTTTCTTTTTTCCACCAACTGTCTAAACAGTATATTTTAGTATAAATATTCTCGGCAAAAGTTTGTGCCAAATAAGTTGTAGCTATACCTTCTCCAGCACCTATATCAAGAATATTAACTCTATTGGTATTAAGATATATTTTATAAGGACCATCTAGTACCTTTTCCCATACGGGTATATTTTTTGTAAAAGTATCTTGTGTGTATTTTGGCATGTTATTGTGGCATTCCTTTCAATATTGTACCGTCTTCTCGTCTATCAAAAAAGTATTTTTGTATCATTTTTAACCATGTTTCAGGTACATTACGTAGTTCTAATATACCCCTTTCATTAATAAAAATTTGTTTTTCTGGATTATACCAAGTCATTAAAAACGCTCTATCTACATAGCTACGATTAAATATATCCCCATGCCATTCATGAAAACAGTTGCCTGGTACATAAGATATAAACTTTTTAGCGCCTTTACCTTCCCCGGACCCTACGGGTTTACCTGCTGCGAAATCTATGATATTATTACGCCATTTATGATAGGGTGCAAAGTCAGGGCAGTTCATTAAACCAACACCTATTTGAGTATGTACGTTTAAAGGACATTCAAATGCATCGTACAAAAATACAGTATCTCCATGGCCTAACGGGCAATAAGGATATAACCCGCCAATCTCTGGTTGCCACATTGTTCTCTTAGCTGCTATACCAAAACCGGGGTGACCGGTCCAGGTATCTTCTTTTGGTGGGTATTTGCACATTGCAGGTACTTCTTTAGCTACAGTACCAACCTCGGTTGTCCAGTAAGCGTTTTCAAATACTTGCACTATTTGATTGTGATCTAATGAAAACGAAACTTCATCATACCATGTATCGTTGTCTAAAAATACATCATGATCGAACCAAGCAATTTTAGTATATTTTTCAGGTACAATTTTTTCAGCTAAATTAAGTAAGCATTCTTTTTGAAAAACAATATTATACTCATTACCTTTAATATGAATCCAGTTTTCATTACCAGCAGTAGTAAAATTACCAGTAAGTGATACTTCTACCCCATAAACTGGAATTTGCTTAGATTCCATATAGCGTAAAAACCTGTTTAAGTTAGCTGCTGGTCTTTTATAACCAGACCAGTTAAAATGACTCGTAATAACAGCCATATCGTTTCTATGACGTAGAATAGGCTTTTTTTTGCGCCATTCTTTAAGAAACTTAACTTCTAATGTTTCTAAAGACTGACCCTGTAAACCGAATTTGGCCTCAAGTTTTACTGCATGAATAGATCTAATACGATGATAAATTTCGGGTTCTAAATTGTCATGATATAAGTGAATAGCTTGATGGTTTATTTTCTGCACAGGTATATTTTTCAATACTAACATTCTATGCATATCTAAACCTTCATAGCGCGTGCCAATAAAATTCTCATCGAACCCACCGTTGGTTAAGAATACTTCTTTTCTATACAAGAAAGAATGATCTCCGTACACATGGTCGTAATGACCTTGAGGGTCTAAAAAGTCAATATCAACCTTTTCTCCTTTTAATATCTGTTTAGTAACTGTTTCATCTATACGCTTACACATTTTGTAAGGTAAAATAAAATCATATGCGGGGTCTAGCCAAAACAATAAATCTGCCCATTTCAAGTACGCGTCAGCATTATTAACCCATACCCACTCGGTATCAACATGAAACTGAGTGATATAGTTAATTAGCGCGGTTCTGTGAAGCATTGGTTCAACGTCGTCATCAAACTTTTTTGACCAAGTAATATATTTTACCGTGTTTAATGTTTTCACTAAATCAGGTATAACTGATTTATTCGCGTAAGGTCCGTCGATTTGTTCAGCGACAATGATTTTACAACCAGTTACAGCTATATGAGGTAAAATAAATAAAAGGTTTTTTAATCTATTACCTTTTAGTTTATAGATTGGAATAATAAACGTAATATTATCCCTGCTTATCTTTTCAACTGTACCTAGATCGCTAGGTGCTTCAGCCGGCAAAGACAACTCAATCTCTGCACTACTATAACTATTATCTAGATTATCTGATTTGACGGGTTTCTCGTGCATATAGGTTAAAGTTAATTAACCTACCCCCGACTTTTTTCAAGTATCAATATCCAGATATTTCAAAAATATACCTCAAATCTCCGCTCGGTGCACCATAATGTGGGTTCTTTGATTTGTAGTATGTTGAAAACCCGATCAAGTCAAAACCAGCGCCATTTACTTGGCTGTATCTTTGAGCTAAATCTTGTGAACCTACCTTGTAACCAGTAGCAGATGCTTGGGTGGGGTTGTAATGGCCTTGGCCATATAAAAGAAAAATAGAGTCTAGATCTCCGTGACCGTTTACTTTATAATTTGATGCCATAGTTTAATATATTTATTAACCTAGGTAGTTTCCAGAGGGTCCAGGAACAATAGAACTTTGTGCTACAGTTGTTACAACTTGAGCATAAGCTTGATACTGTTGACCGTAACCACCAACTTGAGCGCCTGCTGATAAAAATCCTGATGTTAATTTTACTGAACTTGGTAAACCAGAAACTACTGTATAAACACCGCTAAGTGTGTTTGAATATGAAGCCTTAGCGGTAACTGTCATTGGTGTTAAATCACCACAATTTACATAAGTTCCGTTGACCGCGCTTGTTGCGTCATATAAGAACGCAAGCCAGTAGCAGTTTGTATTGCCAACAGCGTTAATGTTTGTAAAAGCACCCATATATAGCAATACTTATCCAAACACTGCTAAAATCTGCATTAACTTTGTTTATTATTTTGTAGCTTTTTACCTTCAGCGGAAACATAGTTTTTCTTAACGTCTTCCACTGTTCCGTACTTGGCAATAAGCTTACGAATATAAGCTAAAGAGGTGTATTTATTGGTTTTATTCGTTACTGGACAAGTAAGATATAACGGTAAAGGAAATCCGCGTGATTGTTCTTTCTGTGCTTTTGTTGCTGCTCTCTTAGCTGATGGTGCCCGGCGCTTCTTCTCACTTACAGTTGTTTGTGTAGTTGTATCCATAATAATAGATTTATTAAAGAGTTTTAAATGTTCAACCGTTTAAACGATAAACTACATGAGCACGTGCTGCTTCAGATGTAATTTCTGCGTTAGGAAAACGTTTAAGCACAGCACCAGTAATATTTTCTTTAACTCTAGCTGCTTCACCCCAAATCTCAAAACCCTGACCAGTACGTTGTTTAGTGTGTTCGCCGTAGTTACACCAAAGTAATGTGTCTGGACCGTCTTTCTTTAAATATACCTTAATCCTGTTTTGAGCTAGTTCTTTTACTAAATCTTGCAATAAAGGGTTTTGAGAGAATTTTTTCATCGTACTAACACTTACTTATCATTCTAATCAAATCCAGCAGCTTTAAGCATTTTTAGACCTTTATTCTTGTCTATTATATCCATTCTAACGGATTGAGAGTTGTTGGGTCTGTAATCGTACCAATATAGATAGCCATCAGCCAGTACTTCTGTTTTAATAAGAGGTTTTAAACCTTCTGAGTAAAACTTATCTTCCCCGTAATATAGATCTAAGAACGGCACTTTAAGTGCTAACTCTCTTTTTACTGGGTTGATATGGTTGATAGGTTTCTGTATAATGTTGTTTTGCACTATACTCCATTTTTGATGCTTATTAGAACACTCAAAAAACTTACCATCTTTTAAGTCTGAGGTCTGGTAACCTCTCAAAGCTACAGCATCTGGGTTACTTTTTAATGCTTCTAGTATATTACGTACATAATAACGACTAATACGATCATCATCGTCAACGTATACTATATAGTCTCCCGTTGCTTGTTGTTTGAGAATCTCTCTCTTAGTACCAATAGTTATTTCAGTGTTGTCAGAATACACTAAGTACTCTACATCTGGTGTAAGTTGTAGTTTGAGCTTTTTTTCGAGTCTATCGAAAAATGCTTTACGAGAAGCCAAGGTGCATACTAATATAGATAGTCTAGGCATTGTTAGTTATATCGTCTATTATGTCTTTTATATCTTTGTGTGTAAAGCCTTCGCCTTTGTTGCCCCAAAAGCTAGGTATGTTGATATATTTAGCAGTGCCAAACCTCTTAATAAAAGCAACTTTTTCGTAATTATCTCTAACGTCTAAATCGTCAATAAGAAAGTTTTTACCTTGCGATATATTTTTTGGTATATTGTACTTTTGAAAATTCCTATCAAATATTCTATCTTCATCAAACCCAAAGTTAAAAGCCTTGTTCATTGCTATAGCATAGTCTTTAGTAGCTCTTGTAAGCATATAAACGTGCCCTATTTCTCTTAAACGAAACAATAGAAAGTTTGCACCAGGCCTTAATACCGTAACATAGTGTTCTTTTTTACCTAATGTTATGGTAACAGGTTTATCGCAAAGATCATTAACCTTTTCTACATCCCCTGCAATGGTTTTCATTCCCAGGGTATGTATTAAAGTTTCATCTAAATCAACGAATATGTTTATTGTTTCAGTGGGCATAAGCAAATATCATAGTATTTACAGCCATTGCACTCTTCATCAAGATAGATATGGGGCATTAAGCAAGCTTCAGCAGTAGTAGCTGCTAAATCTGTATATGCTGGTTCACTTCTAAAGTAATCTGGATTACCAGTCCAAGGGTATGTTCTTACCTTCTCTTCTTTACCTTCTTCATTAATTACTACTGTAGTAGATTCTGCATGAGAAGCTAACCTTTTACGCCTTTCTTTCTTAGGCATATTAGGGTGCTTCTTAAGCTTAACATTGATCTTTGGTAATTTATTATTCTTACATTTAGAAGCTAAGTCTCTAATCTGTTGTTCAGTATAACCAGCTTCAAGATACTTCTTAGTTTCTCTTGTAATATACTCCTTAACAAACCTTTCAACACTGCCACCGTATTTCTCGGTGACAGTCTTTTTGAAATAATCGATAGGAGCAAACGTTTTATGTCCAGAGATATGATCTACTGGATAAACATATGCTCCATCTTTAGAGATGGCTATAAGTTTAGGATCAATGTTCATAGGTACAGTATGGTACCTTAACCGTTAATATGCAAGCTTATTGTGCAGGTGTTTGCTGTCTTGCGATTCTACGTTCCTGGCTTGGATCGTTAGGTTGTGCAAAGTAATGCAAACACTCTTTATCTAACTTAATAGCATTCTTCTTATTAAAATCTTGCAGTTCCTTATCGGTTGGGTTACTCTTATTGAGTTTAACTCGATTAGGTACCTTCTTACCAATGATATTATGAAAGGTCTTTGCAGCTTCAACAATACGTTTAATCTTCCTACGATATATAGGAGAACCGTACATTTTAAGAGCTTCTGGGTGCAATTTAGATGGATTGTTTTTAGTTGCCATATGTAGTATTATAGTGTATTATTTTTCTTTATCAATATCTTTTTGTATGTAGGTATATCAAATAGTTTTTTATAATCTGAAAAATCATTCTCTATACCTTCATAAGCCTTATCTTGTTTAAAGATTTCAAGTATACGATTATGTTCGTAATTTGACGTAAGAATCCATTTAGGTTCTTCCCCTTTTAACATGATTACGGTATAATCTCTACCACCTTTAGAAGCTCTGCGTATTAATATCACCTTGTTTAACTACAGGCATTTTTTTAATAACTAAACATTAGCTATATTTACTCTAGTAGCCCCGTATAATACAGTCTTGACAGTAGGGTCATTATTAATAACTTTGCGCCAAGGATCAACAATAGTACAATACCGAGGCCATTTTATTTCTTCTACCCATTTTGACCAATAACCTATAAGATATGTATTAGCTTTGTCGTTAAAAACATTGTCTCCTGTATCAGGATCATAATAGCTCACTATCCCGCCTAGTTTTTCAATATAGTAACCTACAAGTAGGCTAAATGAACCATTAGTGTATGTCACGCCCGGTTTATACGCTTTACCTACTATACACACTTTTCTTCCGTTTTTTAAACATTTTTTTGCTAAATTTTCAGCTTGTACTTCTCTACTTTTCATTATACTATCAAATAAATCATAACCTAATTCAAGCTTTTGTGCCATATAACGTAATGCAATATTATCCCTAGGGTGACACGCACCACCATCTCCCATACCGGCTGTCATGTAAGCAGGCCCTGTAATGCGATGTGTACTTTCCTTTAAAGCATCCGTAACAACATCAACATTGATATTACCGTTCTTTTCTGCTACATCTTGTATCATGTTAACCAAAGCGAGCTTAGCTGAAATAAATGTATTATAAAATATTTTAATACTTTCAGCTTCATCCCATGTACCGTGTACAAAACGAGTACCCTTATAAATTATAGTTTTATAAAATTCTATTAGTTCTCTACTATCTGTATTGCTTTCCCCGTAACGTGTACCTATAATAACCATTTCAGGGTTAAGCATATCTTCCTTTATAGTTCCCATAGCAATAAGATAAGGATTATAAATAAACCGTCTATCTGGTAATAGTTGTATTAATTGATTACGTATGGTTCCTGGTAATACCGTGCTGATTAAAACTATAAGTTGATTTGGTGTAGTTATTTGGTGAAGCTCTTTTAAAACATTTTTAACTATACTGTAATCAAAATCTTTAGGTTCTAAATCGCTAGTAGGTGTTTCTCCTCCATATGCTGGGTCATGAGGTGTGGGTACAGCTATAAATATAATATCTTTATTTTCTACTGCTTCCTTTAAGGTAGACTTTATTTTAATAATATTAGACGTTACAGGGTTAATATCATAACCAGTCACATCATGCTGATTAGCCATTACCTCTGCACACTCTTTACCCAATTTACCTAACCCCACCATTGCTATTTTTTGAATGCCTTTCCAGTCTTCATTAATATGTTGTAACAGCATTCTACCAGAAGAGTTAAGTCTCGTATGCTCTCTGTAAACTTGTTCGT
>Ga0208379_1000794_pt1 | contig 13200 bp, 23 predicted proteins | sample CryBogCBE02Aug07_FD_184559 | JGI IMG/M metagenome (GOLD analysis project Ga0208379, IMG submission 184559) | Freshwater microbial communities from Crystal Bog, Wisconsin, USA - CBE02Aug07 (SPAdes) | ecosystem: Environmental > Aquatic > Freshwater > Lake | place: Crystal Bog, Wisconsin, USA... | reverse complement strand
AGCGGATGATCCTGACCAAGTGTTCAAGATGGTTGCACTCAGCGGCGCTGGTGCTTTGGCTTCTGGTTCCATTCCTTTGATTGGTTCCAACATTGCTATCAACCGTTCATGGGCTGCTGGTACAGGTAACGTTAACACAGGCGATTCCTATGTTGGCGCAACTATCCCAACCGCAACTGCTCAAACTGCTCAGTTGCCTTTGCGTGTTATGGGTGTAGTTCCTGATACAGCTTATGCTGTTTCTGCAACAGGTTCTTCAAGTTCAACAACCATCACTTTGACTGGCTCTGGCTTGCCCTCAGCTATTCTCTTGGGTGCTGACGTTGCTTACTTGGCTCCTAACGGCCAATTGATTGAGACTGGATCTTATGTAGCTGCGGCTTATGCTGCTGGTACAACTTCCATCACAATCAGCGCTGCCGTTGCAGTACCTGGCGGTGTTACTGCTATTCCTAGCGGTTCTACCATTGTGTTCACTAACTATCCTGAGATTTTGGTTAAATTTAACCAAGGTACACATGGATACTACTATCCCGTTACAGTCTAAGGAGTAATTACAAATGGCTATTTCACGCGCACAACTATTGAAAGAGCTGCTCCCAGGCTTGAACGCATTGTTCGGTTTAGAGTATGCACGTTATGGTGAAGAACACAAAGAGATCTATGAGATCGAGACCTCTGAGCGTTCATTCGAAGAAGAGACCAAGTTGTCTGGCTTCTCAGCAGCACCTGTCAAGGCCGAGGGTAACGCCATCGCTTATGACAATGCGCAAGAAGCATGGACTGCTCGCTATAACCACGAAACCATCGCCCTTGGCTTCAGCTTGACTGAAGAGGCCATCGAAGATAACTTGTATGACTCTTTGTCTGCACGTTATACAAAAGGCTTGGCTCGTGCTATGGCTTACACCAAGCAAGTTAAAGGCGCCGCTGTTTTGAACAACGCTTTCAATCCTGCTTATACTGGTGGTGACGGTCAAGCTCTGTTGTCTACAGCTCACCCCTTGGTGAATGGTGGTACCAACGCCAACACTCCTTCTACCCCTGCTGACTTGAACGAAACTGCATTGGAAAATGCTGTTATTCAAATCGCTGCATGGACAGATGAGCGTGGCCTCTTGATCGCCGCTAAGCCCAAAAAGTTGGTTATTCCTCCTGCTCTCCAATTCGTTGCAACTCGTTTGCTCGAAACTGAATTGCGTGTTGGAACAAACAACAACGACATCAATGCAATTAAGAACAACGGTTCTATTCCAGATGGTTACACAATTAACCACTTCTTGACAGCACCTAACGCATGGTTCTTGACCACTGATGTGCCTAACGGCTTGAAGATGTTCGTTCGTACTCCATTGCAAAATTCCATGGATGGTGACTTTGATACGGGTAACGTACGTTACAAGTCTAGAGAGCGTTATAGCTTCGGTTATAGCGATCCATTAGGCGTATATGGTTCATATTAAACCATAAATTAAACCAAAAGGTTTAATTAAGAGGGCCCTTCGGGGCCCTTTTTTGTTACCCGTATCGTAACCCATTTTCGAAAAGTATTTAGAAAATATATTTGACAATCGCCATCCATTGATATATAGTTAAGACTTCTAAAAGGAGTTAACCATGTTTTATGTTTATGTTTACCGTGATCCTCGCCCTCTTAAACTAGGTCAGCCTGTGTACGTAGGTAAAGGCACCGGAGACCGTGATTTATCGCATTGGTCAAGGGGGTCTCATAACAAACCGTTTCAAGACTTTATTTCGCATTTAAAGCAACGCAATTTTGTTGCCGTCTGCGAGCGCGTGTTTGAAACTGAAAACGAAGAAGAAGCCTTTGCCAAAGAAATGGAACTTATTAAGTTGTATGGGCGTCGGGATTTAAAGACAGGTACGTTATTTAATTTGACTGATGGTGGCGAGGGCCCAAGTGGGTATATTAAATCAGATGAACAAAAAGCCGCTGATGGTCGATTTACTAAAGAACATTGGCAAGACCCAGAATACCGTGCCAAAGTAATTGCTGGACAAACCAAAGCGCAAAACACCCCAGAGGCGCTCGAATCTAAATCAATTAACTCTAAAAAGATGTGGGGAGCTAAAGGTGATACATTGGCTAAAAGCATCAAGGAGGCCCGTAATACGGACGAGTCCAAAGCCAAAACTAGCGCGCAAGCCAAAGCTCAATGGTCTGATCCTGATTATGCTGCTAAACAAGCTGCAAATAACAAAGAAATTGCTAACCGTGAGGAAGTCAAGGCTGCCAAGAAAGCCGCAGCTAAAGCGCTATGGGCTGACCCTGTTTGGAAAGCCAAAATGATGGCCGCAAGAAACAAGAAAAAACTTCTTGACACGCAAAAAGAATAGTGTATATTGCAGGTGTCTGGGATTTTTTCTCTTGTTGCCACTGGCCCAGCAGACGATGCAACGATTAACAAGAGGCTTTTGCATAAGGAATTATCATGGCTCGTTCCACGTTTTCTGGCCCAATTTTGGCGGGCGATCAGCGTTTTACTCAAGTACGTAACGTAGGTTATACCGACCTCGTTCAAACGGCTCTTTTGGACTTTTCAGTCACAACCCCTAACACTGCTAACTATGGCGGTGGATCAGGTGTTTTTGTTGCTTCAAACAACATCCCCAATAGCATTGGCACAATTTATACGCCACAAAGCGGTTCATTTAGCAATGCTGGCCCAACCAAAGCATCAGCTCCTACTGCTGATACATCCGGCACGATTTATCGTGGCGTTGTGTTTTATTTGCCCTATAGCTGCAACATCACTGACGTGATCGTTGACGTTGGTACATTGCCCACAGATGGTGCCGTAACAGCTAACTCTATTCAACCATACGTCTCTAACAACTTTGCTACTAGCACGGGTGTTTACGCTACGATGGCTGCAATCACTTCAGCTACTCGTGGAACTGCTACATATGTTGGTACACAATTGCCTTACGCAAGCGCTACACTGCAAGACTTCCAGAACCCCAATGTTGGTTTAGAGCCCACATGGTTCTCACAAGTTGTTGTGACTTTGAAGATCACCAATACAAGTTTGACTACTCCTACATCCGGTCAAATCGAAGTAACTTTGCGTTACAACCAAAACGATATGAATATCGGTAGCAGCACAGCTTACCCCTACGGTAACTTTGATTGATCTTCTGGGGGCTTCGGCCCCCATCTTTGAATTTAAAGGAGATTAATTATGATGCAATATGACGTTAAGTCAGCGCATACCAACACATCTGCTGCGTTGGTTACCACTCGTTGCCGAGTAAAACAAATTACATTCAATAGCAACGGCACTGCTGGAACAATTATTCTTTATGATAATGCATCCGCAGCATCCGGTAACATTTTGTGGCAGTTTGATTTTGGCGCAAACGTAGTAGCGATCCCTGTGTTGTTACCAGGCGAAGGCATACTTGCGTACAACGGTATTTATGCCTCTTTAACCAACGCAAACTCTTGCACTATTTGTTATGGCTAAATCACCCGCATGGCAACGCAAAGAAGGGAAGAATCCGAACGGTGGCTTAAACGCCAAAGGCCGGGCATCCGCAAAGAAGGAGGGGATGAATTTAAAGCCTCCCCAACCCGAGGGCGGATCAAGGAAGGATTCATTTTGTGCGAGGATGGAGGGGATGAAAAAGAAATTGACGTCTACAAAGACGGCAAAAGACCCGAATTCGCGGATTAACAAGTCTCTTAAAGCGTGGAAATGTTAAATGGACACGACGATGTGGAATGCAGTTCTCTCTTTGCTTGTCGCCTTGCTAGGTTGGGTGCTGAGAGAGAAGTCAGCCGAATTGCAACGCGTAACTATTTTGCTCAACCGGACACGGGAAGAGATGGCCAAAGAATATGTGAGCAGAGCAGAAGCCCATGCCGATATAGGCAGAGTGCTGGATCGGCTGGATCGGTTGGAAGCAAAGATTGATAGATTGATGGAGGCCCAACATGCCCTCAACTAGCAAGAAACAACATAATCTGATGGAAGCGGTGGCGCATAGTCCAGCGTTTGCAAAGAAGGTGGGAATCCCACAATCCGTGGGGCAGGACTTTAGCAAAGCCGATAAAGGCAAAACTTTTAAGAAGGGTGGTAACACTATGGCAACCAAAGAAACAATAGGCCCAAGAAACATGTCCAAGGACGTGGAAAAAGGCTCTAACAAGCTCACAAAACATGGCGAGTCTGCTGTTCAAAAGAAGGGTCATACCAGAGGTATGGAGCCTAAAATGGCTGGCAATGACATTGGTACAGGCGCCATGAAAAAAGGCGGTAAAGTTAAGAAGTACGCTGCTGGTGGCATGATTGGTTCAGCCTCTAAGCGCGCAGATGGTATTGCCATGAAAGGCAAGACCAAAGGTAAAATGATTTAAGGAGTAAATTATGAAAAATGATCATCCCCCACTTATGAAAGAGGAAACTCCTCATCATCAACACCACGTTCATCACGTGGAAAAGCATCACAAAGCTGGTGGCCACATGCACCATCACCACATTTATGGTGAGCACAAAGCCGATCATAAAAAACACCACGAGCACGTAGAAGCTATGTGCGGTGGCGGAATGGCTTATAAAAAATAAAGGCTAATCATGGACAAACTACCCCCCACTGGCGCTGGCGCAGGACGTGGTAAACAAGGTGGCCCAACCGCTGCCGAAATGAACTACCGCAATAGCGAGGCTTATGTCTCCCCTGCCGATCAAGAAGCCATGAAAAACGCGGCTGAAGATGCTAAATATTCTGCTGAGAATAAATCTCAAAAGATTATGAAGCGTGGTGGAACGGTCAAGAAAATGGCCAAGGGTGGTTCTGTCAGTTCCGCATCTAAACGAGCTGATGGCTGCGCCGAGCGGGGTCTTACAAAGGGTAAGTATCTATGATGCCGAGCCGTGGCATGGGTGACATCAGCCCGTCAAAAATGCCTGGTAAAAAGATCATACATCGCAAGGATAATCCGAACGATGTGGAAGTGTATAAGCGCGGCGGTGAAGTTTGGGATAAACCTAACCCTGCGAAGAAGCACAAGAAACTAAGCCCCGCTAAAAAGGCAGCGGCGAAAGCTGCGGCTAAAAAGGCAGGGCGGCCATACCCTAACTTAATTGATAACATGAGGATGTCAAAATGAGCCTATTACACAAATTGGAAGCCGAAGCCGAACACTTACTTGCATTGCTTATGCACGTAGCAGAAGGCCAAAAAAGCGCACACGGTGATGTTCAACCCCAAACTCAAGAGTTGCTAGATGCAGTACAAGCTCATGTTGATGCTACAGCTCCAGCACCCGTTGAGGCTCCTGCACCTGTTGAGCCTGCTCCTGTTGCTGTTGATCCTACTCCTGCGCCCGCGCCCGTAGCTGATCCTGCGCCCGTAGTCGATGCCACCCCCGCTGCAAGTGCATAATGGCTACGAAGAATTGGATCAAAGGCGCCATCAAGAAGCCCGGTGCTTTACGTGAAGAACTGGGCGTCAAAGAAGGTAAAACAATTCCTGCAAAGAAGCTAGCCGCCGCTGCAAGCAAACCCGGGAAACTGGGGCAGCGTGCGCGTTTGGCTGAAACCCTTAAAGGGATGAAAAAGAAATAATGGCTACAACCAGCGGTGTCGCAACGTTTAATCTAGATTTCACTGAGATTGTTGAAGAAGTATTCGAAAGATGCGGCTCACAGTCTCGGTCTGGCTATGACTTGCGAACCACACGCCGCTCGTTGAACCTAATGACCGTTGAATGGGCCAATCGTGGCCTTAACATGTGGACGGTCGAGGAGATCCAAATTCCTCTGGTCTATGGTCAAGTTTCTTACGCACTGCCGGTCGACACGATTGACTTGCTTGATATGATAACCCGTACGAATGCGGCAACCCAGAATCAACAAGACTTAAATATCAATCGTATTAGTGAAAGTACCTATTCCACGATCCCAAATAAATTAACGTATGGTCGCCCCATACAGGTTTGGATCAATCGCCAATCGGGTAATGTAAACCCAACAACTGCTACGGTTACTTCAGCCGTTGCCGCAACAGACACCACAATTAACATCAGCGACGCAAGTCAGATTGCCGCTGCTGGGTTCATCACACTGGGTTCTGAGATTATTTATTACCCTAATGTGAGCGGTAACCAATTGATCAATTGTGCTCGCGGGCAAGCCGGTACAACCGCCGCGACTCATAGTGTAGGTACAGTGGTCTTTTCAGCTTGGCTTCCCAGCATCAATGTGTGGCCTACCCCAGACAACTCTACCCCCTATATTTTTGTGGCATGGCGCATGCGCCGTATCCAAGATGCCGGAAGCGGTGTAAACATTCAAGACATACCTTTCCGTATGCTTAACGCCATGATAGCGGGCCTTTCTTACTACATGTCTATGAAGATACCGGGAACTGATCCCGTGCGCATAGCGGCCTTAAAAGCTGATTATGAACAGCAATATCAGTTAGCCGCTGACGAGGACAGAGAGAAAGCTCCAATACGGTTTGTGCCCCGTCAGATGTTCTACGCGAGGTAGCCATGGGTTACAAATATGCGTCAGGTAAAAACAGCATTGCGGAATGCGACCGATGCGGGCAGAGGTATAAATTAGTCGAACTTAAAAAGTTGACGATTAAAACCAAACAAGTTAGCATCAAAGTATGTCCAGAGTGTTGGGATCCCGATCATCCACAGTTGCGTTTGGGTATGTACCCTGTGTACGATCCACAGGCTGTGAGAGAACCTAGGCCCGACATTAGCTATTATTCTTCAGGTAACAGTGGCTTACAAATCCAAAACGGTACAAACAATACTGTGGTGGAAGATGGCTATCCAGAAGGCGGTAGCCGAGTTATACAATGGGGATGGTATCCTGTGGGGGGTTCATCTGGGTTTGACAGGGTTTTGACGCCTAACGCTTTGGTGGCTGTAGGCACAGTTAATTCAGTAACAATTACATCTTCATAGGAGTTTAAGATGGCTAAGATGGAACATGATGACGAAAAACAAGACAAAAAGCTGATTAAAAAGGCTTTTGGCATGCACGATAAACAGTTGCATGAGAATAAAAAGACTGACCTTAGCGGACTTAAAAAAGGCGGTAAAGTCAAGAAGATGGCCAAGGGTGGTGTTACAGGTCAATCCATGCGCGCTGTTGGCCGCAATCTGGCCCGTGCCCATAACCAAAAACCTGGGAGCAAATGATGGCTGATAATAGACCTGCATCTGAATACGCACCTCCTCATACTATGGCGGGCAAGCCTGTAAATGGCCAAGCTGCGGTGCATTATGCAACTGACCCCAATACCATGAAGGCTGATGAATCTATGCCCGGTGGCATGCCTGCACGTCGTGTGAGTATGGGTAATATCACATTTGAGCCTAAGTCCACAGGTTTAGAAACTCGTGGTAATGGCGCCGCAACTAAAGGCCGTATTGCTAGGGGGCCAATGGCTTAATATGAACTACGAGACGCTTTACAATACCATTCAAGCATACGCTGAAAATACGGAACAGCTATTTCTAGCTAATATTCCTGTCTTTGTACAGCAATGCGAAGAACGTGTTTATAACACGGTAGCGTTTGCGTCTTTACGTAGAAACGTCACAGGTACCCTGACAATGGGTAATCAATATTTGACCCTGCCAAATGATTGGCTGTCAACTTATTCGATTTCTATTTACTCCAGTGATTACACGACCCCATACACGTACCTGTTGAACAAAGATGTTAACTTTATCCGAGAAGCCTACCCCAACCCCACTTCAGCTTTCTATGGAACTCCCAAGTATTACGCTGTCTTTGGCCCTCAATACAATGCTGCCAATGAGTTATCTTGCATTGTTGGGCCTACTCCCGACCAAAGTTACAACGTAGAACTGCATTATTTCTTTTACCCACCATCAATGGTGCAGGGTATTGTCACAGGACTTTTGCCTGCATTCACGCCCGGAACCTTGTACACCCCGGGGCTATATCAAAACGTCCCTCTAACAGGCGGTTCTGGTAACGGGGCTTATGCAGATATTTTGATTAACTCTGGTGGCTTGGTAGGTTCAGTTACTCTGCAAAACGGCGGTAATTTTTATCAGGTCGGGGACATTTTAAGCGTAGCATCTACAAATGTGGGTGGCACAGGTTCTGGCTTTGCAGTCACTGTTTCTACCATTAACAACTCAACTGGCACTAGCTGGTTGGCAGATAATTTTGACCCTGTGATACTTTATGGCGCTATGCGTGAAGCCATGATTTTCATGAAAGGCGAAGCCGACATGGTCAAGTATTACGAAGACAAGTACCAAGAAGCTCTTGGTCTTGCTAAACGTCTTGGTGATGGATTGGATCGTGGCGATGCTTATAGGGATGGTCAAACCAAACTCAACACAAACCTCAAAGGTAATGTAGTAGCATGAGCATTGTTCAAGGTCAAACCACAGCGTTCAAAGCCAATGTTTTAAGTGGTTTGGAGAACTTCACCTTAACATCTCCATATACATACAAAATTGCTTTATACACGGCGCTTGCCAATCTAAACAACACGACTGCGGCGTACACGCCAGTTGGGGAAGTGGCAACGGGTAATGGATATACGGCGGGGGGCATACCTTTGACCATATCCAATCCGCCCACCCAAGATACTGCCAATAATGTTGCTTGGATTTCGTTCAACAATGCAACTTGGCCTAATTCTTCTATTACGGCTCGCGGGGCTTTAATATACAATTCAAATACAGGGGCATCTGTGTTTGTTTTGAACTTTGGGAGTGACATTACCATGAACAATTTCACAGTTTCATTCCCAACGCCAACTTCAACAACCGCAGTTTTAACAATTTCTTAAGGAGCTATCATGACAAGAGAACTTTCAAACTTTGGAGACCACGCAGTCGCTACGCTCCAAGCAAACGCCAAAGTGCCTGAAGGCATGGGTATCGAGGGCTGGTACGAAGTCGTTTGCCGCGACGCAGACGGTAACGTCAAATGGGAAGAAAAATTTCCTAATCTAGTGGTCGCTGTTGGCAAACAGTTGATGCTTGATACGCTCCTCAAAGGAAGCTCTTATACAGTTGTCGGGCCTTACCTTGGTTTGATTTCCAATACATTCACTGCGTCTGCTTCAGACACAATGGCTTCTCACACATGGACTGAGTTTACTAACTATACAGTAAGTGGATCAGGTAACCGTGGTACAGCCGTGTTTGCTTCTTCTACTTCAACAGGTTCTACACCTTCAAACGTGACTTCAAGTACCGCAACAGCGATTACTTACACAATCACAGGCGCAGGTGGCACAGTGTATGGATGTTTCTTGGTAACCGGTACAGGCGCAGTTTCTACATTCAGCTCAACTGCTGGTACTTTGTACTCAGAGGGTTTGTTCGGAACAGCCAAGACAACAACTTCCGGTGACACTGTAAGCGTTACATACAGCACAACAGCTACTTCTTAAGGAGCCCTAAATGACTCTAGCTCTTTACGACAGAGTCCAGCAAACAGGCTCAGCTAATACCACAGTCAGCTTTACCTTAAGTGGGAGTGTGACTGGGTATCAGTCGTTTGCGGTTGTTGGAAATGGAAACACAACTTACTATGCAGCGACAGATGTAAATGGCGATTGGGAAGTCGGTATTGGTACGTATTCAACTACTGGGCCAACGTTAACCCGCACCACCATTCTTTCGTCTAGTGCTTCAGGCAGTGCGGTTACTTTTAGTGGTACGGTTACAGTATTTGTAACTTATCCTTCTGAGTATGCAGTATATCAAGGCGGCCCCCTTGGTACTCCTAGTTCTGGCACATTGACCAATGCAACTGGCTTGCCTGTTTCTACAGGTATCAGCGGTTTAGGTACGGGTGTTGCAACGGCACTTGCGGCTGGGGTTACAGGCTCTGGCAATATTGTTTTAGCCACAAGCCCCACGTTAACTTCCCCTGTTTTAGGCGTTGCCACTGCTACTTCAATGCAAGTTGCTGGTGGTTTCTACTCAACAAGCTCAAGCGGCTTCACTTATACAGATGGTATTGTGGTGGACTATGTGACCAACAATGGTCGCATTTCCGTCGGTTCTGGTGATGGAATCACGTTCTACAACGGTGGTGTTGGTAATACTTCTTTGGGTAGTGTTTCTTCTTCTGGCACTTGGACGCTACCAACGCTTAATTTGACAAATGCTTTGGGTATCACTTATGGTGGTACAGGGCAAACAACGGCTAGTGCAGCGTTCAATGCTTTGTCTCCAATCACCACAACGGGTGACTTGATCATTGGCAACGGAACCAATAGCGCAACAAGACTGGCAATTGGCGCCAACAATTATGTTCTAACATCGAATGGAACGACAGCGACTTGGGCGGCTCCTGCGGCATCTGGCCCCACAAAAGCACAAGCAATAGCTTATGCGATGACCCTTGGCTTTTAAGGAAATATCATGGCAAATCCAAATATAGCGGCACTCACGAGTATTTATGGAAACACGGCTTATGTCGTGCCTTCTACTACAGGTGCAACAACATCATGGACTTATAACGGTTCTACATCGCTCACAGGACTGACTCCTGCGACCAACTCCGTGAATAAAATTACTGGCTTGATTGTGTCAAACACCACAGCATCTGCGGTGGCGGCTACAGTGGCGATTGGAAACAACGCTACGTTTGGTAGTGCTACGGTAATCTCTTATCCTGCATATGCAATTTCAGTACCTGCTGGTGCATCATTGATCGTGATTGACAAGACAACTGATCTGTACATCACTGAGAACCAATCGGTAGCTGTTACAAGTGGTACTGCTAACGCATTGACATTTACAGCTATTTTTGAAGTCATAACATAATGAGCGAAAGATATGTTGGTGCATGGGAACAAGCGGGTTTGTTTAATCCGCTGAATGCGCCTACGCCTTCTTATACTTACTATTTAAATAGTTGGGGATCGAATGGCAATGGTCAATTGGGTCTTAATAACACCACTTCTTATTCCTCACCCAAGCAAGTTGGCTTATTAAGTAATTGGAAAACAATTACCGCAGGCGCTAATATTTCTTTTGGTATAAAAACTGATGGGACACTCTGGGCATGGGGCCAAAATAATAATGGTCAACTTGGTCTTGGCAATATAACTTATTATTCTTCCCCAAAACAAATAGGCGCTTTAACTAATTGGCTTAAAGTTACGGCTGGTTATAACGGATCTTTTGTTACTGCTTTAAAGACAGATGGCACCCTTTGGAGTTGGGGCTATAATGCTTACGGTCAATTAGGCATTGGCAACAGAACAAGTTATTCCAGTCCCAAACAAATTGGTTCTCTTACTAACTGGTCAAATATTGCAACTGGTTGGTATTATGCAATGGGGATACAAAATAATGGCACGTTGTGGTCTTGGGGCGCAAATAATGTTGGTCAATTAGGATTAGGAAATACAACTTACTTTTCATCTCCAAAACAAGTTGGATCGCTAACAAATTGGTTAAGTGTAATTTGTGGGCTTTATGATACTTTAGCCATCAAAACAGATGGGACTTTGTGGGCTATTGGCGGTAAAAATGGTCAAGGACAATTAGGAATTGGAAATACAAACCAAGTTTCTTCACCTGTGCAAGTTGGTGCTTTAACAAACTGGCTTCAAATTACAACACAATATACTGTGTATGCAGTAAAAACCAATGGAACACTTTGGACTTGGGGATACAATAATGTAGGCCAATTGGGTTTAAATAACAGAACATCTTATTCTTCACCAAAACAAGTAGGAGCTTTGACTAATTGGAATTATGTTTCTGCTGGAGGTCAATCAGGATATGCCATTCAGACAAATGGAACTCTTTGGTCTTGGGGCAGAAATACAAACGGTCAATTGGGCTTAGGCGGTACAACTAATTATTCTTCTCCCCGTCAAGTTGGTTCTCTTACAACTTGGTTAAGCGTATCTGGCGGGCAATATCATGCATTAGGATTGTTGTACTAACATGCCAATTGTATACCCCTACCAACAATACCAAGGCGTATGGACGCTATCACAAGCCTCTGATGCTGTGGCACAGGGGAAGTGGCCTGCATATCCCACACCCGCTTTATATGCTTGGGGGCAAAACAATTTTGGTCAATTAGGACTTGGAAATACTTCATATAAATCATCCCCCAATCAAGTTGGAACATTAAAAAATTGGCTGATGGTTGCAAATGGATATGGAAATACGATTGCCGTTAAAACAGATGGAACATTGTGGAGTTGGGGTTCAAATCAATTTGGACAATTAGGGTTAGGAAATTTAACTTATTATTCTTCTCCTAAACAAATTGGAGCCTTAAATAATTGGTTGGCTGTTTCTGCTGGGTACAATATTTCGTTTGGAATTAAAGCCGATGGCACATTATGGTCATGGGGTAAAAATGATTTGGGTCAATTGGGTCAAGGAAATTTAACTAATTTATCTTCTCCTAAACAAATAGGTACTTTAACAAATTGGTTAAATGTATCTTCTGGCAGATATAACGTAGTTGCAATTAAATCCAATGGAAGCCTTTGGGCATGGGGTTCAAATAATAATGGACAATTAGGAAACGGCAACACAACTTATTATTCTTCTCCCATACAAATTGGTTCATTAACAACTTGGGCAAATGGTTTTACGGATTGTATGGGTACTGCTGTTTTTGCTACCAAAACTGATGGAACATTGTGGGCATGGGGTAGAAATGTTGCAGGACAATTGGGATTAGGAAACTCCAACAACTATTCGTCACCTAAACAAGTTGGTAGTTTAACTACTTGGTCAAAAGCATTTTTAGGAATTTATCATTCACTTTTTATAAAAACAGATGGAACTCTTTGGGGTGCTGGATCAAATAGTTATGGGCAATTAGGTTTAGGGAATCAGACAAATTATTCATCTCCAGTTCAAATTGGAGCTTCAACCAATTGGTCATCAGGTGGTTGCTCTGTTTATGGTTCTCAAGCAATTCAAAAAAATGGAACTCTTTGGGCTTGGGGTAGAAATCAATTTGGACAATTAGGACTTGGAAATACAACTTATTATTCAAGTCCAAAACAGGTTGGATCATCAACTAACTGGTTTAGCGTATCTGGTGGTGGCAATCAAACATTGGCAATCGCTAAATTTTAAGGACTAACATTGAAAAAAACGCTTCATTTTCTCTCAGGCATACCACGTTCAGGTTCAACAGTCTTAGCGGCTATATTGAACCAGAACCCTATG
>Ga0208379_1000791_pt1 | contig 13217 bp, 21 predicted proteins | sample CryBogCBE02Aug07_FD_184559 | JGI IMG/M metagenome (GOLD analysis project Ga0208379, IMG submission 184559) | Freshwater microbial communities from Crystal Bog, Wisconsin, USA - CBE02Aug07 (SPAdes) | ecosystem: Environmental > Aquatic > Freshwater > Lake | place: Crystal Bog, Wisconsin, USA... | reverse complement strand
CCACCCCGCGGGATAAGTCTCAGGAACCTACTAATAATAATTTTTCCTATCGCATCTAACGATACAAAAACTTTGCGACCGCGCCTTTTTGTACTATTAATTTCCAGCCCTCGATTACCCCCTGGGGCAAAATCAAAAAATCTATTAAAAATCACATAGGAAAAATTGATACGCCAAAAAAACCTATATAAGTTTCAGGCCCAACGGCAAATACGATATCTTTCCTATCCTTTCCTTTCCTTTCCCTCCTTTCCAATATGTCACATCACTTTTCTGATAGACATATAGAAATGTTAAATATTATGAGTCCAGCATTAGCATTATTTACTTACCATATAATAGCTAAAGATGTAAAAATGATAGATGAAGATTTTAATGAAAGAGTAAGAACACAATCTAAATGTCAATGTGATTGTACCGCAAAAAGGTTTTCACAAGCAAAAGTAATTTGGAATGTATTAAAAGCAGTTCGAAGTCAAAATGATATTAGTGACTTTGTAATTATACTTCATAATTTCAGAGAAAACAAAATAGAACCCTTATTATTGTGTTTGTATTTAGTTCATATGAGATTAAATGTTGAAAAAAGTATGTCAATGTTATTTGAAGATAAAGATAATATAAGTGATGAAGATTATTTAAAACATTGTGATGCGTTCAAAAGTGTATTTGATTTGAAAAAGTTTATTGAAAATGAATATGAAATTGGTAATGTATAAAAGGGCAAATATTAACCGAAAGGTTTTTCCATTATAGAAAATTTCTAGCACATCATAGGAAAAAATTGATATCGGTTATATCCATAAATAAGAAAGCGTGGCCTAGCCCGAAATACTTTCCTATCCTTTCCTTTCCTTTCCTTTCCCTCCTTTCCAATATGTCCTATTGTAAAAACTGTAAGCAAAACGGTCATATTATGCGCAATTCCTCCTGTCCTAAATATTATATTTACTTACAAAATAAAGATAAACCAAAAGTCAAAAAACCCGGTAATTTTGGAGTTAATGCCTGGATTAGATTCTGTGCTATTAAGCGTAAATCTAGTTCTAAACCCATAACATTTGAAACTTTGAAATCTATGTGGTATTCTCTCACCGATAAAGAGCGTGAATACTATAAATCTGCTGATTATAAAGTTATTCCGCCACCTCCTTTTCCTGAGCATTTATTATTACCTCCACCTCCTTTTCCAAAAGAATTATTACCTCCACCAAAAGAATTATTACCAATAATACCATATAAATCAATAGAAAAAATATTAAATAAAATGCCCGCCAAATCAATAGAAAAAGAATTAATTGAGGAGTTCCAATCTAATGTTTCAAAACTCCAATCTATATTAACAAAATTAAGAAAACTAGCAAAATAAAGATTAACCTAACCGGTTTTTCAATAGTAAAAAATTGATATTGTAAAAAAAATATATACCGAAAAGTATTCCCTCCATAATACTATCCAATATGTCTACCTTTCCTGTTCCTCCTTTCCCTTTCTTTATTTCCATTCTCAAACGCACTGCTTTCACAAAACTTAACGATGATAGTATGCTATTCCTAGGTTCTAGAATCGCTAAGTTTCTACACGATACTAATTTCTTTAGAAAACAAAAGTTCCCTAAAAAAACCCGTAAGGCTATGAATAAAATCCGCCAATTAAAAGATGTAATTCAAAAATATTGTAGCACTGATGATGACCATTTCATAATGACATCTGGTGATTTCTACTGGTTTATCCAAGTTGCTTTACCTTTAGTCTATAAATACCAATTACTAGATGATGCTGATTCTCTAGTAGAAAAAGAACTACTTACAGAGGAGGAATATCGCCTAATTTGTAATACTATGAAAGAAAGCGATGAAAATGCTAAAGATTTATTAATTACTCATAATGAATCTGAAAAAAGTATCGTTATGTCAGATGATATTTACTGTACTTTCGTTAAATATTCTTATGACTTTTATGAATATGCTAAATCTCGTCGTTCTACTCAAGAGTAATCTTTCCGTGGCGAAATCTGATATCGTAGGTATCTTTCTTTCTAATCTGGCGTACTAGATTAGGAAACTCGGCACATATGAGCCCTGTATCCCTCTCGGTATCTTTTTTACGCTGTGGATTAATAGCCATTATTCCACCATCAGCATAATATTTCGTTTTTGGTGCTATCCAATTGAATCGTAGAATCTTTCTATCTCTAACCCAATAGCGTAATGTTCTTTCTTTATCCTCTTGGCTATCGCCATATATTAAATCAATAGGTCTATCGTTCAATATTCCAAAAAAACATCCTATTAAATATTTTAAACTCAATGATTCAGAGTCATTTAGAAAAAATCTATTAGCAGATGGTGCTATTCCCCAAATATTACAGCCACTATCTCGCATTTTTTCAAATCCATCAACTATAAAATCAAATAATTGAAATGCTCTTAATGACTCAAATCCCTCAATATCGTCGTCCATCATTAATATATTAGTTCCTATAGGATAGTAGTCTTGTATAAATCTACGCTGATTCACTAGACCAATTACACCTACTACAATCACACCATACATATCTCGGGGTATAGTTCGGGCATATTCCGCTTTCTCTTCCTCGGAGGCTACAAATATCGTAATCAAACAACTATCTAGACTTCTCAATGTATTAAGAGTCTTTTCTCTCAAAACACACGCCCGTTTATAAGATGGGACGGCAATCACGAACATTTCTAATATATATAGTAAAAAATTGAAAGCCCAAAAAAAAATCTAACCCTCAATCACGAACAAATATATATAGTAAAAAATTGAAAGCCCGAAAAAAAAAATCTAACCCTCAATAAAAATGAGTTACTCAATAGGAATGTACTACTCTGCTTATAGACAAGCCGATATACCCGAATGGTTATATAAAATACTCAAAGCACCTACAACTGATTACTTTGTCAAATGGAATATTCTATATTATAGGACTGATTTAGATAATGACTATGTAATATACGAATTACCAGATGCGGAACCTGAATGCGAGGGAAAAAGACCAGAAAGTATAGAATTAATAGATGAGAGCATACACTAGAGATATTCTATTCACTGTAAAGCACTCTTTAGTTCGGTATGAAGTCCCAATCCTCGTAGCACGACCCTATATTCTTGCTTTTGAAGTCCAGCACAATGAGAAATACGAGTTCCAAAATCTGTCCTACCGCCTATTACCTGCTCCCCATGAGTGTGCTTTTTCTTACAATAAGGGCATAATACAATCAGAGAGTGACCTCCAGAATAAGGACATATTTCAATAACTGGTGCGATTTCCATTATTTATTTACATTGACTAAAAACTGAGACTTCTTACGAGCCTTTTCACTATACCTCATAGGATGCTTGACTACCTCTTTAGCAAATGGTAAAGCACTAGAATATCCGTGCTCTTTAGCCATACGAGTAAGTGTACCTTTTTTAATATGGGCAAACGCTTCCTGTACCCAAGGTGTTCCCATAGTTCCGCCGAGCATTTTACATAAACAGAGAAAATATTTTATCCCCTCAAATCATTATCGTGCTTTGGATTACCATCAAGAAAACTATATACACGAGCCATAGCCCACTGTTCTTTACTTAATTTAAATCTCATAGGTGCTGATACATTTTTTACAAAAGAACCTCGTAGTCTTACAGATGATGGCTGGGTTTTATACGCTCCGATGCCTCTATTATATACCTCTTGTAATATATTTCTAGGAACTTTTGATGCTTTACTCAATTCATCTAACGAATATCCTCTATCCTCTAGTCCTAATCTATGTAATACATTCTGACGGTGTGTCATTCTAAAGTAATTATTAAAAAAAATCATCCCCCTAATAAATGAAACTCATCTCCATAACCCCAGCAACTGATGGTATCCATAAATATGTAGCAACATTTGAAAATAATAATCGCTTAAAACATACTAAGTTCGGAGCAAAAGGATACGATGATTACACTATCACTAAAGATAAGGAACAACGAGAACGCTACAGACAAAGACATCAAAAAGACTTAGATTCAAATGACCCTACGAAAGCCGGTTTCCTTTCCTACTATATCCTATGGGGAAACAGTACATCCATCAAAACTAACATCGCTAATTACAGGCGTAGGTTTAAAGTCTAAACTCATTATTAGATTATTAACAATGTGGCGTGACATACCTGATTACGAATTATATGAAATTAGTGATGAGGGGCAAATACGTAATAAGAATACTGGTCGTATTTTAAAACTCCAAATGAATATTAAAACTCAATATCATATTATAAGTTTGTATAAAGATAAAGTTAATAAATGTTTCAATGTTCATACTTTAGTAATGAGAGCATTTCACGGTGACCCACCTGAAAAACATCAAGTAGACCATATTAATCGTATCAAAACCGATAATAGATTAGAGAACCTACGATATGTTACATCTAGTGAAAATAATCTCAATAAGGTTTTTAACAAACTATCATCTACTGGAGAAAGACATATTTACAATTTGAAAGGTAAATATCTCGTTCAAATTATGCGTAGTAGAAAAACTGTTTTCCAACAAATATTTGATACTCTTGAGGAGGCTATAGCACAGCGTGAAGGATTTTTTGATTCTATTCAGCCAACTGAGAACTAGTTAATTTACAGCGATTTATCGTATTATTCAAGTTGTCTATCATCAGAAAATGGTGGTCTTGAGTCTGCGCCATATACCATTGGACTCGCTCATTCATACTCATCGTTTTAGGAAAATAGCACCGTAAGAAATCCTTACATACTTTCTCTGCTTCTGATGACGCATTAAGTCTGAATAGCAATATAAAATTAGCATTAGAACGCCCAGCAGGCGATACTAATGTACTGCTTTGGGCTGAAAATACTGAACACATATCAGCATTACGATAAATAGTAAGCAACTTAGTAATCTCCCTATCATTCTTAAGTTGATTACCAATAGCATCATCATAAATGAAACACGCCTTATACTTATTATCGGTTATGTGCTGTAATGTATGAAAGTCCTTTATAATCTCTGGGTGATAATCTGATGAAACTAGAGTTCGTTTAGGCATATCTTTATAGATTTCCGCCATATCATTAAACGATGTTAAGAATAATAATTTCTTATCCATATATTTTTTAACGATATGCTTTAATGCTGTAGTCTTACCACTTCTACTGGCACCAATCATAACAATAGAAAACCCCCCACTCTCTGGAACTTTCAAATCAAACTCAGAATCCTTAATATCTACCGTAGCCTCAGTAATCGGATGTTTCAATTTCATATCAGCGAACCATTCTTCCTCCTTTTTATGTAGTTCCTCCTTAGTCGCACCAGTCACCATATCTTTAAAAGTAGTACCGTGTATCGTAATATGTATGTGTTTGTAGTATTCATCACCTTTCTTATGGATTCTTTCTTGCTTTTTTATCTTTTCTCGAACGCTTGGGGTCTCCATTTATATTCTCAAAATAAATTAAAAATGGACGCAAACCCATTTCTAGCACAGTTTATGAAGCAACAAGCCCAGAAAATGCCTGAACTGAAGAAAGTAACACCTACATCATCAGCCACACCTACACATACAAATACAATACGAGAGTTCGCAAAATCTAAACCTACAGGAAAAGATGTTGAGAAATGGTTTAAAGCAAAGATAGAAAGTTTGGAAGCGGAGGAAGATTAATGCTGTTCTAAGCGTACCATTCCGAGTGGAACTTTTGTGGCTGGAATATCAGAACACTTTACTACATTAATACCATCAACTTTCAAGTGTTCCCGAGGACTGGTTACAAGTCCTGTGATTGTAGGCATATCAGCCATTCTTAAAGCAGATGTATCTACTACACCAGCCAACATAGGAGGTGGATTAAGATTGTAGCGTCCGTGAGTGACTTCGGGCATTGAATAGGATACGGAATGGTGGGGCATATGACCCATTGAATGTGACATCATTTTTAAAGAGGGCTAATAATTTTTTAACAGCCCTAAATATAAACAAATGTCCGCTCAAGCATTAGTCCGTGTTGGCTCACCACTTGACTTATACTACTGTGATAAAGATAATGCTAAAAAGCAAGTTATCCCAGTTTCATACGATACTCGTTACTCCCAGAACTTAACCAACTTAACATCTGGTGTAAGCGTGTTCACTATACCACCTAACCAAGGTATTCGTCACTGTGTAGTAACCCTCGGATATTCTGCCAATGCCTTATCTGGTCAGACTGGTAATTACGCATTAGAACAGGGCTGGGGTTACTCTGCTATTAAGCAAATCTCATTCCGTATAGGTGGGTCCAGTCAGTTTTTTCTATCTGGTACTCAGTTACTTCAGCGTAACCTCCGCTTGACCCGAACAAAGAATCAGCGTGATTCCCTCTTACAACTTGGTGGTCAGACTGTCTATAATGCTCCAAATGGTGCTGGTACTGGTGATTTCGCTGTAGACCAATATGCCTATATCCCAATCAGTATCTGGGCTGCGCCAGGTGAAGATGAACTCGGTCTCCCACTCCCATCTGACCTTCTCTCCCAGCAAGTACAAATCACTGTGGAACTTAACCCAGCCTCTGGATTCTGGTTAGCCTGTCCTAACTGGGGTGGTACAACCTGTAATCCCCCAGCATCTTTCACAACTGGATATTTTCAAATTGAACAGTTACAAATGGATGACCGTGGTATGGCTCTCGCAAATCGAGTTAATATGGCTGACCATATGTACACAATGCCTCTCCCAACATTTGACCAGCAAGAATTTACTACCCAAATCGGTAACTCAGTAACCTCTAATCCTGTAGTTTTATCTGGTTTCAGAGCAGGGGAAGTTAAGAAGGTCGTAGTTTTCTTAACAAATAATGATGATACTGTAAATCCTCAACTCTGGTATGCTCCTAAGGAAGTTACAATGTTATACGCTGGTCAGATTTACCCACAATATTTGAATGGCTCCTCCGATATTTGGAACTTATTAGATTCTACCGCCCCATCTGCTGTATCCCAATCTAAATTGAATTACACTGGTGGTACTTGGAGTACCCCATCTTCTGTACTCTCAAAGTGGGCTGAACTCCCATTCTCTCAGCCACAAGGTTCCGACTATGAAGCCGATATACTTGTACATGGTAAGATGATTACTAACGGTATAGTGAATTTACAAGTCACTCCTCCATTCGCTAATACTAACGGTTTCACCCTCCACATCATCTATGTCTATAACTGTTCTATCGGTTTCAGCAAAGGTTCAGCAGATTTAATCTTCTAAGTAAATAAATGCCTAGCAATCCTGACGTTAGAAAGGAGCGTTATAAAAAGAGACGAGCACAAGTATTACTAGAACGCCAAGAATGGTATGAATCATTAGACCCAGAACTCAAAGAGAGAATGAAAGAACAAAAAACATTAATGACTTGGATAGTTGAAGGTAGAAGAGGTAAGAAAATGCCTAAAATACCTAAGAAAACTGCTAATATAATTGATAATCCTATAATTGTTACTTTTGAATAGGGCTTATAATTTTTTCTAAGATATTAGAAATGATTATAAAAAAAATACGAGATGTCACTCCTCGTGAATATTTTAATACATACGATATTCTTATAACTGAAGACCAAGATGTCTATACAGAAGAAGGTGAATTATTGCTACGATTTAGAAAATCAGTATTGACTAAAACCGATGGTGTTTTTGATGCTCTATTCACATTCGCTAAGAATAAATCACAAGATAGAGGCGTAGCTAGTGCTTCCCCAATAGGAACACCAACTGGGCAAAAGAATCCAGTACAGTCTAATATTATGGGATTTTTTGATAATTGGACTGTAGCGCAAAAGTGTGTTTTCAAACAATTTGGAATAATACCACCAAAGAATCGTATCACCGCCTTTACTATGAAAAATCCAGATAAATGGAAAAAGGTAGTTCCACTGATACAAGAAATAGATGAAATGTATGCGCAACTTTGCCCTACATATCATTCTAAGCAACTCCAACAAGCGAAAAAGACGCATTTTCGTATTCCTAATACATCATTTTCTACTGTTACAGTGAATCTAGACTTCAGAACCGCATCGCATACAGATTCTGGTGATTACCCAGAGGGATTTGGTAATTTAGTAGTTTTAGAACAAGGGGAATACACAGGGGCATATACAGTATTTCCAGAATATGGAATTGCGGTAGATGTTAGGCAAGGTGATTTCCTCGCTATGAATGTTCATAAACTACATTGTAATACAGAGAAATATGGTGATGGGCATAGAATGTCGCTAGTATCCTATTTACGTAATGGGCTTAGTTCTCCGTAACTTGTAGAGTCATAGACCAATTTACATTATTTGGAACATATGAAACTTGTCCAGTAGAAAGAAAATTAAGTTGAACAGGCTTAACTAGATTGCCACAGTCATCATAAACTTGGAATGTTAATTGACCTATGGGTTGGTTAGGAGTCCAAGCGATTTGTTTTGGTTGAGTAAAGTTACGATAGATTGTAGTAGGAACAGTACCAGGTGGGGTATAATTTGGGTCAGCAGGAGAAAAAACATTATTATACGAGTTAGGTGTTAAATACAATCTACATAATGAATCACGAACTATACTTTGAGAACTAGTATCTTTGAGTGATTGATTGTAGGATAATTGAGGTGATACGATATCAATATATTTTGTACCTTGACAATTTGTTTTATCTGTAATTCCAAGTTGTGAAGGAATACTATTATCCGTATTTGGACTAAAACCCATCAAATCATATAATTGACGAGTATTGTTATTGTAAGGATAAACCTTGCTATTGTATGGTAATGGCTGAAAGGCTACTAAAGTACTAGGATTATATGTAACGTATTGAAACTGAGGAGTTATACCAGTAAACCCATTACTACCATAAGATATTTCAAAACTACTAAGTAATGGAATAGTTTCAATAACTCTAGTTTGAAACTCTGTCGCTAATTCGTGTGGAGTATAAAACCCTTGCTGTAATGAAACTAAACTGGTAGAAACTGAAGAAAAGAACGGAGTTTTGTATTGAACATAGATTTGGTCAGTAGTATCGCTAATATTTGGTAGGTCATCAGTTGGAAAATTAATTTCAGAAACTGCTAAGCGTGTGAAAAAACCATTCATCAAACTTTCATTTTTAGTAATTGTAAAGTCGTATGGTGAATTGTTATATCCGCCATTTTTAGAAGTGCGTTTATCTTCATAGTTTTTGAATCGGTCTTCAGAATCAATAGTAAGTAATGCTGTAGCGGGTGGTCGGGTAGTAACTCCGATGTTTTGTTGATTGTAAGGGACACCGATATTAGTTCCAGTTACTGGATTTACTAATGATGGTAAAGGTGATGAACTAGTACGTTCAATACTCATCAATGAAGATTCTAACATAGATTTGTTGAGAGGCATTATATTTAGGGAATTGAAAATATTCTTAGCCTAAAATAAATGTCTTTACATCCAGATTCAGCCTATTTAACAACAGCCACTAATTCTAAGTTTTTCTACGCCACACCATATCGTAGCGGTGTATCCTATAATAATACTTGGACTACTGGGTCAGATGGAACAATCTATACTACAATCAGTGTCCCAGGGCTTGTATTTGGAACTCCATTAAATGTCACTACGCAGTTAAGGGCTGGAACAACTCAAACAGTTACAGATGCTGTAAATTGTTGGATTGTTGGTGCTAGAGCGATTACAGATGCTATAGTCGTATGGATATATGCTGGTGGAGGAGGAACTAATGGTGCCCCCGTAGATAATACGGATTACGGACTGTCTTGGTTTGCCTCACAAAGTGCTTAACTTAATCGCTGAATTGTTGTATTTGGAAGTTCTACTGCTATAGTAGCACCTCCAAGCGAATTATCGGTAGCTACATATAATGTTATTGTTGATGCTGTACCGGTTTGTATCATATCGCTAGATGTTAAAAATAATGGAGATGTACTATAACTATGAGTTCCTATTGTTGTTGTTGTTCTACGAGTTCCATTACTAGGAAATGCTGAGCCATTCGCTTGTAATGTTGTTACTATACTAGCATTACTTGCTGGAGAATTACTACCATATTGATATGTGTAGATTTGAGTATTGATATTATAAGTGCTTCCTGGGTGAAAAATATATTGGTAAGGTATTGCTATTGTATTGGTTGATAAGAAGTAAATATTACTATCATTGAAAGTTACTACTCCATTATTATTACCAGTGCTAGTATTAAAAAAATATTTTGAGCCGTTTATATCAGTATGATAGGCGACTGCTTCAGGCTGGAGACTCATTTATTAAGGTCTAATAAAAAAAATTAGCCCTAAGAAATGTCTTTACTCCCAACTGTGACGGCATATTCTAGAGATGAGAAAGGAGAATACAACTATTTTTTTTCATTAGCAAGTGAAAGTGCTAAACAGTGGTCTAAGTACCCAGCCCTATCAACAGTTCAACTAAATAATAATCCTATCGCGTTCACATCATCTGTTACAGTATCAGCAACATCGGACGACCTTTTACTGAATGGTATTCCATTAGTTAATTCTACAATCCTCGGTAATACTATTAGAGATTGGAGTCTATATCCCGCTATTAGTTCTATAAACTGTGGTAATAATCCGATATTAAGTACATCGGCTATACAGTTAGATAATGTAGTTCTTACTGCGACCTATGATGAGATACTTATCAATGGTGTTCCAGTCGTTACTAGCACTGCTTTGGCTCAGTTGAGTAGTATTACAGACTGGGCGTACTATGAGGCTTTATCTACTGTGAATATGGATGGGAATGATATAATCAATGCGAAAAACATAGCATCTCAGAATATCTATAACTCGTTGAATATACAGACCGATACATTTTCTGCTCTTACATCTATTGGTGCGCCCAAAGCGACTATAACAACTATAGCGAATACGAATCTTTCTACTGTTAATTTCAAAGCCTCTAACATACAAAGTTTAAATATTAGTACTAATACTGTTACTTGTAGTAATTTGAATGCCTTGAATATCAATGGAGGTAGTAATTTCAATGTAGCAAACTGGGCGAACTATCAGGCTGTTAATGATATACAGATGAACGGGCATAATATTACAACTAATTCTAATCTATCGATTACTGCTCCTACTGGAACAATCATAGATTCAGGTTATGGCATTGGTGCTACAGCAGGGCAAATAGATATTACATCAGATAGAGGCGGAGCGGTAGGTTTGAATACTAATTTGAATATTACATCTAAAAATGGCTATCGTGGGATTATAAACATAGAAGCACAGCAAGGTTATCAAGGTCTGAATGGGATATTGAATCTGACAGCATCCGGTGGGACAATCGCTGGAATAGGGCAAGGTGGAAAGATTAATATTACTGCTGTAACTCCTACTGGACTTAGTAATTTAACATCGGCTGTTAGTATCAGTGGTGGTGGTGTAAATTGTTACGCAGGAGTCAATACGCCTATAGCATCCCTATTTGGCTATAATTTTATACAAGGTTCGTTGGGTGTAAATATTGTGGCTGGACTACCATCATCAGTACCAAATGTCCCTGAGACTGTTTATATCTACGCTCCATTGGGTCTTGAAATAGGAACTGATACATACTTGACTAATGTATATCCATATTGGAATGGTATAGGAGGAATAAACGATTTAGTTATACAAGGTCGTTCGGTTGGGTTGAGTAATGCGTATACGGTATTGAGTAACTGCCGTGATATTTATATGGATGCTAGTGCTACAATACATAATCCGAAAAATATCCTAGGTGCTGGTGGTACATTGAATGGATTTAGTACTATTACTGGAGCAGTTGGTACTTTAGAAACTTTGAATGTATCAAGTATCAATGGTATTACGCCATTCATATCATCGTTCGGCTCAGCCTCTGTATCGTCATTGAGTGTTTCTACTATTAATGGGGCTACACCGATTACGCAGTACATAAGTACATTTCCTAATGTGTATGTTACTAGCAATTTATACGCTCCTACTGTTCAAACAGAGAATATTACTTCTGGTACAACTATTGCTATGAGTGCTTTGAATGATATTAGCGTAGTTTCACAGAGTGGTGGGCAGTTATTCTTAGCATCACAATATGCTTTCCCAGGTGGTAATGTAATAGCAAGGCAGATTAATGCTAGTACGATTAATTGCTATGCTTTGAATGTATCTAGTATCAATGGAATCGCTCAGGCGGGATTTATTCCATTTTAGTAAGTAGAATGAAACCTATTAATATAACTATTCCATTACAGGTTTCTGTGATTTGTATTTTCTTTTACCATTATTTATTTCATAGGAAAGGATGAATTTAATTTCCACGTTCATATAAATGGCTACATTATTGAAAGGGGACTGTTTAGAAATAATGAAGGGACTTCCAGATAAGTCCATTGATTGTTTCATTTGTGATTTACCGTATGGGCAGTTAGATAGTGGTCGTGATGAGGCGAGCATTAAAAAGTATAATAGAGGAGCCTTTGTAGGAGGTACGGCGAGTAAAGGTTGCCCCTGGGACATCAAAATAGACTTAGTAGAGTTTTGGAACCAGGTAAAACGCCTCTGTAAAGATGAGCATACTCCGGTGTTAATGTTCTGTAATACAAAGTTTGGCTATGAGTTGATTGCCAGTAATCCTAAGTGGTTTCGGTACGATTTGGTGTGGGATAAGGGGCGTGGAGTTTCATTTTTACTAGCGAATAAACAACCTATGAAATCCCACGAAATGATTTATGTTTTTAGCAAAGCAGGGGCATATTATAATCGTATTGATATCAGCGGTTCATTTGCCTCTTGGACTCCTCGCAGTAATGCTGACAGTTCTTTAGTTAAATCGTATTCTGGAATTAATAAAACCGCTGGAAATGATGGAACAAAACGTTGTCCATTGTCAGTAATTAATCTCAAAAAAGAAATGGCTCATCATAAAAATCAACATCCAACTGAAAAGCCATTAGAACTTTATCGATGGTTATTATCCAGATACTGCCCTAAAAACGGCACAGTGCTTGACCCAACCGCAGGCAGTTTCAACTCAATCATAGTCGCTAGAGAATTAGGAATACGAGGGATAGGTATAGAGAAAGACGATAAGTTCTTCTGGACGGCAGTAAATAAAATCATTACATAAGTAAATGGCTACATTGTTGAAAGGGGACTGCTTGGAGATTATGAAGGGGTTTCCGGCTAAAAGTGTTGATTGTTTC
>Ga0208379_1000787_pt1 | contig 13268 bp, 14 predicted proteins | sample CryBogCBE02Aug07_FD_184559 | JGI IMG/M metagenome (GOLD analysis project Ga0208379, IMG submission 184559) | Freshwater microbial communities from Crystal Bog, Wisconsin, USA - CBE02Aug07 (SPAdes) | ecosystem: Environmental > Aquatic > Freshwater > Lake | place: Crystal Bog, Wisconsin, USA... | reverse complement strand
AAATGATATTTCCAATTCGCTGTATCACTTGTAATAATATTATCGGGGGCAAGTGGTTAGCTTACCTTGATAAGGTTAAAGAATACCGAAAAGAGTCTGGTAAAACAGACATGGAATATTTGACTGCTACAACTCAAAAGACTGCGGAAGGCAAAGCATTAGATGATTTAAAAGTTAAAAAGGTATGTTGCCGTCGCCATTTTCTTGCACATGTTGATTTACTGTAATAAAATACTCATTAAACACAAATGTCCTATTCGGAATATTTAAGAAGAAAGGCAGCAGCAGCGCCTGTGATCATTGATCCTACACCTAAAAAAGTAGACGCATCTTTTTACACTTCCAAAGTGCGTATGGCCTCAACGGTTGATTTTGGAGTTGATGGAAGTTCGTATGGAACAACTGTTACGTTTCAAGACCGTTCTGGAAACTTGCACACCTCTACTTCTTACAAGAAATCGACTGGAAGACCTGCATCAGCCAGCGATTTCACACAATATGCAGGAGGACAAGCAATTGGAAGAGATGTACAAGGCCCACAAGCTCCTGCAGGTAAACTTGTTTTTAACTCAAATAGCACTGGAAGTTTGTCTGCATGCAGAACTGTTGGCGAACCAGCTCCATTTACTGGAGGTGCATTTGCTCCAAACAATGTTCCTATGACTGGAAGTGGATTTTTAAATAATACCAAACATTGTAAGGATTTGGGTATGGTTGAACCACATACTGCGAACGAACTTGGTCCTTCGTTGGCTGTATTGAATTTGAGAACATACGTTCCTCCTCCAAATACCGACAGCTGTGTCTCAGGAATTCCTTACCCTTGCCAACGTGCTAATCATACTCATCCAGCCAATGTCCCCCATAAACAACCTGCGAATCGTAATCCTACTTTAACCGGTGTTCAGCGATTCGTGTCGGTTGCCTCTCCTGACCAAGTAAGAAAAGTGGGCAATTTCAATCCTCGTAGACCCGCGTATGTTGAAAAACATCACGGTAATGATTTGAGCGTCAATCCTCGTCGCGTTCCTACCAAGTTCCAAATCCCAGCTGGAGCACCCGCACATTTGAAAATCAACGACCCTCAAGTTCCTAAGACGGCTTAAACACTTCTAAGCAAGATATACAATGTTGTATGTTTGTACCGATTTAACCAACTTTTCTGAGTTTTGTAAAACTTTTTCCAAAACCCATGAAGAATTAAAATTAATAGATTTATCAAAAATTTCAAGTAATAATTTAGCAGAAGAATGTGATTCTATTGTGAAACATCATAAATCGTGTTGTGTGTTTTTAGGATATTTGGAACCTGGATGGATGCTTGAAATGCCTCATCAAACAAGATTACGAAAACTTATACGTACATTCCCAGTCGCATTAGTTACTCATTACGTTGAAAGCATCCCTTACTCCTGGAAAAACGAAATCGATATCCTTTACACACCAAAGCCTCTAAATAAGAATGGACACTCCGATATTATCAACGATGGTTGTGCTTTACAACACTAACTTAACATTTGATACGACTGTTCTGTTGAACACACTTCCACTCAATTCCGAAATTATAAAAATAGAAAAACGAGGAGTTGGAAAGCGGGGCGAAAGTAAACGTGATAAAATCAAGCGCAGATCAAAGAAAGAAACAACTACAAATAACAATACCGGATTTTGTCATAACTCTATTACATTAGTTATGATGAACAATGGTGGTGGTGAATTGGTTGAGAAAGAAGTAACTGTTAAAATATTCCAAAATGGAGTCTTTCATATGACCGGTATTTTAGATGAACGGTACGATAAATGCGCCATTCAAAGTCTTCTCACAACTATTTGGGAAAACTGCCAAGATGCTTTAAAAAACAAACCTGAAATGTGGGAAATCACTAAACGACGAGTTGTATTGATGAATTATATTACTAAATTATCATCCAATCTAACAGTCCCACGAGAACTCTTACATAACACTATACGAACTTTAAAAATGGAAAACATCAAAAGTCATTATGATCCTGATGTATACCCTGCTGTAAAAATCAACATTGGTCCTGCGAAATGGACCGCTAAAATATTCCGAACCGGTAAAATCATTCTTACAGGTGTTACTAGCGCCGATGAAATAAACGTATTCATGTCGTCACTCCTTTGTCTGTTTGAGAAGGCGCTGCCGCAAACTCTGAAACAAGAGAGTACGTCAAATAAAGTTGCCCAACTGTTAGCCCAGACAGTACTGTAAGCCATAGAAAAACAGTATACGGTGACGTGAATTTTTCATATACGTTACTTGCGAGCGCTATGCTTCCTCCTACGATGAGTAACAGACTTGCGATGCTTCCTCCTATTAGTCCTGTGGTGACGGCCTCCATTTGATTTACGCTTCGTTTTTCTTAGTCGCCCAGCAACCTGATACGGCTGTGCATTAATATGCTGGTCGTAAATCCCGTCTGCACGAATTTGGTTTAACGTATCCACCGCCGTAATATGATTCGTTTCATGGGATACGCCTTTAATCGTTCCAGCTTCAGGAAGCATAGGAACTTGTGCATTCAAATTAACTGCCCCGCCTCTTCTTCTAGTTCTTCGTCTACGTTTTCCTGCACCTTTTTGTCCTGCACCTAACGATTTCACAGCATTTGATAATGTCTGTTGTGCAGCCATTGTTTTTGAAGCTGCAGCGTCAATTAGAGAACCAGTTATATTTTGTGTCGGTGGAATGTGTAAGGCTGGACCGGCAGTCGCAACTAAGCGACCCGACCCGTCTGTCGTGAAAGTAGCCATCTTAATGTATTGAACAGAAATAACACAAATGGGATACAGTTCTATGAAAATCCAAGCGATGGTTCGTGATATGGATACGAGTATTCGTCGACATAAAGGTCTTAAGCGAACAAACCCGACCGAGTATCGTAATAAAATAGTTGAAGAAAATCAAGTTCTTTACGATGAGTTTCCAAGTATTTTTGAAATGCACTTTGAAGGAAAGTTGGATGCAACCTTCTTTGAAATGCTCAAGTTACGTCAAAAAATTGAAAAAGGCGAAATGACCGACGACGAAGCTTCACGAATTATTGGTCAAAAGTTATTTGATAGGTTTGTTGCACCGGTAGTGGAAGGTCTTCCTACTCCCGAAAATCCTCCTGAAAAGCCATTGTCTTACGAAGAGTACTATAAACAATTTGATAGTAAAGAATAAGAATGCCTTATAATCGTCCACATCCTCCAGCTCCAATTGATAAAGTAAAAGAGGGTAGTTTTGGAGATTCGTCTAATTTCACGACCGTTAAAAAGGTCACTGCTATTTCAAATATAGCCTCATCTCAACCAGCTACTGTGAAAACAGCAATCGCAAACGCTCGTGCTTCGGGAGGTGTTGCATCTATTTCAACTATTAAAGCAGTTGCCTCAGCAATTGCTCCAGCTGTATCTTCAAAAATCAACAAGGTTTCTACTGCTGGGAAGTAGATTCGCCATTAAATTCAGTTCTGAGTTCCATTAACATTTTTCCCATCTTGTTTTGACCTCTCCATTTAGACGGTTTCTTAGCTTTATCCGATTCAATTCCAGTTCCAATTCCCCAGTACGTGTCTCTTGGATCAGCTTCACCTATAATTTTATCACCCGTTTCCTGCAACTGTTTTCGCAGTTCAGGATGTTGAGTGAATTTCGCTCGCACACCTTTTCGTGTGATTGCATCCCGCTTTTCATCCCATACTTCTTTCACGAAATTCTTTACTTTTTGTCCCATAGCTTTTACGGCTTTTGGAGTTTTGGCTTTTATGATTTTGTTGTATATTTCATCATCTTTGAACTCTTTCGATTTCATTGCCTGAACGTAATGTTCAACTGTCGGGAACTTCTCGCCATCTACATCGATTGGATGCTCGGACATATTACTAAAATTTCTGTGCGGACCTTTTGATTCGTCTGCTCCAAAGAACAGAACAGGTTCAGGTTCGTCTTCTCCTCCTTTTCTTAATTTTCGCTTTTTAGGTTTTTCTTCTTCGGTTGTAACTACTTCCTTGATTTCAGTTTCGGGTGCAGGTTCTTTTGATTCTTCAATTTCCTTTATTTCCACACGCGTCATTCGTCGAAACACGAACGATCTGTTCAAGAACGAGAATGTTTGTTCGACTGGAGTTAACGTCATTCCAGTTTGGTTCGAGTATATTTCCCCAAACATCTTTGTATCCACCAACTCATACCCGTGTTCTTTCAGAACTTCCGTCACTTTTTCAAACGGAACTAAGTACTCGATTTCAGGTTTTTCGAAACTTTCAAGATAGACTTTAATCGCCATTCCGAACTCTTCACTCCATGAATCCTTGTCCAAATACTCCTTTGTGATTTCACCTGCTACTTGTTTATTACTTCCAAACAGATGCGTCTTCTTTCCCATAAGAAGCGAATACACTGCTTGACCGTCCAAACACGTTCCAAAGAACAATCCTTTTCCGTACTTTTCTAAATTTTTGGCGAATGCTCGGAACGTTTCTTCTGTCTCGCACGCATAATGCATTGCGAACTGGCATGAAATCACATCGAATTCTTTCAAGTCATAAAATTGTTCCAAGTACTCTGTCGGTGCTTTTTGCTCGCCTTTTACGATTGGCATGTACTTGTCTTCTTGATCAAGTAGCGGATAAACAGACATATCTCCTTGTAAGAACAGGATGGGTGGACGGTAATCGGACGGATGGTCTTTCTTGTCTTTCAAGTACCGAACCGCTGCGCCTTGTGCCGGTGAAATGATATTTGCAAGAGAAATATCCATCGCAACTACTTTCTTAACTCGTGTAGCTTTCCATTTATGCAAATCTCCAGCTCGACCAGATGCAAGTTCAAGTAATACATCTTCGTTTGGCTTGATGTTTTCCTTATAAAGTCCGTCCTTTATTCGATTATGGAAATCGTAGACGTCTTTGAATATTCTTGAAGTTCGTTTCAGGTCGTCACGGTAATACATATCGTCTTCGTACGTATCATCTGGTGGATTTGAAACAAAGTTCTGAATCATATCTTCCGTGATTGGAACATGAATTGATGTCCATGTTGAATTTGCAGTTTCAATATCATTACCGTACTGCGGTCTTTTCAAAACTCTGTATTGGTAAGTTTTATCGTATCTAGTTCTCAAAATTGACCATCGTCTTGTTTCTACATCAAATGCACACTCGATAATCGTATTATCTTCTACTTTTTGTCCCGTTTTATCTACTGTGACTCCTTTTTCGTTGACTGGAATTAGAATCTGGTAAGCGTCCGGATCTCGTGGAACTGTTGGTTGGAAAATTGCAGGAATTCGTTCGTTTCGTTCAGCGATTTGTTGAAGTGACGGATGAACTTCGCGAGGTTTGTATTCCCCGTTCATGGTTTCACGAGGATAGACTATATCGTCTCCTGCGCTTTTAGAAATATACAATTGTCCTTTTCTTGCTTTTGTTTTCAAAATTGGGTCGAATGTTTCTTCCGGTGAAATCTTCACGAGGAAATCAATACTGTTCTGATCAGCTGGTTTCCATTTATATACTCGTAACCACGTGTTCTTCTTTCGGTCATTGTCCGGTGCTACTGGACTTGATTTTGGAGTGAAAATTAATCCATCAGTTTCGTATCCGAAATCCTCTTTCAGTATTGTTCGGATGTTTTCTTCCATCACTGATCCATCGCCTGATAGAAACAACTTTGTTTCAATACGTATCGGCATCGTAGAAGGTTGGTGTGTGAACTCCGTCTTTAAATCTTCAATGAACATCTTCGCACATCCAAGTCTTGATTTTTCAGGACTTGAAACTAACTCGTCTTCTGAAGTCATGAGCGGTAAACTCCTCACATCCTTCTTTCTGTACCGATAAACGTCAAAGATACAGAACAAATTCTTGTCGGAAATATACTCTCCATCAATGAAATCGCCAATATGATTATCGGTTTTCGCAGTAATTCCTGTCCATACGATTTTTCCAGACGGTGTTATTTTCAATACCCGTTTATCACGAGAAATGTATAACCCCGACCGTTCTCCGTCCGCCTTGTTTGTTACAGTATACCCTTTCAGAATATTATGAGGATTGCGTGGAGAAATATGTCGGCGCATCATCGTGACCGGGTTGTAGAATACGTTTTTTGATAATCTGAATTCGTTCTCGTACTGCGTCATTTCAAAATCTTTTAGTAGAAATTCTGATTGATGGTATGCTTGTGAAAGTGTTTCAACGATTTTCAACATTGAAAGCACAACTTCTTTGCTTGAAATCGTCGTGTCTCTCTTAATAAACTCAATTTCAAGTTCGTACGTGTGTGGTTGTTGTAATAAATCTCGTATCGTTCTTCGAGAACTTGAAGGACGTGTTTTCACCATTGAGAAATCAATTTGAAACAAATCATCTGCTGTTCTATACGATTTACGACTTATTAATCGAATAAACGCTTTTGGATCACTTGCGTTTCCATGCCAGTCTTTTCCAAGAGGCGTTTCAGAATTAAGTGTGTATTTTAAATACGCGTCCGGAATATCGATCACATCTTTACGTCCGTCCGAGTACCTGTTCTTCTTTTCAACACTTACCAACACCCCTTTGAATGAATTCGATACGCATACGGAATGGATGTTTTGAACTCCATCAACCGTAACACGAGTCGAATCAGGGTACGAAAAGGTCATATAGTTCTTTTCAGTTTTAATACCGATTGTGACTGATTCGATTGCTTTTAAGATTTTATCTGCAATGTCTTTCGTTTGAATTTTTCCCGCAAGCAGTTTGCATTCGAGTTCTGCTTTCGGGTCTAGTTTAGCTGTATTAATAAATCCCGCAATATTTTCAATTACGGGCGTAGTGACGATAGACTCCATACTGTTATCTTTTACTTGGATTGCTTTTCTTCCATTTTACACTTAGTCATGCATCATTCGTTCAAATGTTTTTCTAGTTTTTAAATCTTCATCAATTCGTTTACGTTGGTCAATTGAAAACGTAACATACTGTTCGATTTCAACAAGACACTCTTGTGGTAAATTATCAGTAGAAACAAGAACACCGCTGTTTGTTTTTGTGAATTGAGACGTGTACTTTTTCACAATTGAAAAAAGCTGATTATGTTCATTGGCGTCCATACGATCAATATGATCCTTGAGCCACTCCTTCCGGGAACGAGGGAAACTGTTCATTTACTTCTTCTCCACCCGTACGTCTAAGCTTCCTTTTCTTTGGCTTTTCGGTTGTATCCGAAGGAATTATCACAATTCTCTTTTCCTCACCTTCTTGTGCTTGAACTTGAGGTGCAGATTCCGGTATTTCTTTAACTTCGGGCGCAGACAGTAACGGCATTTCAACTTCCTCTTTGATTTTCGTGATTAGTTTGCCTACAATGATAATATCAACGTCCTGTTGCTTGAATTGAGCTCCCACTACTTCAAATTCAACATCGTCACCGACCTTGATGACTTCAAATTCTTCTTGACCCATATGAAGATCGCGTGGAATCAGAATCTTTATAGGTGGTGTTTCAGCATGAATACCCACTTTACTTCTTAAAGTAACCGGTGCTCTGAATCGTTGTCCTGGATGAGGCATACAAACATCCGCTTGGAATGTTACGTCATAATCTACGCCTCCTTTAATATAATTGGTTCTGCCTAATGAATAATTTAAAATTGTAATACTGTTTTGTTGAATAAACCCTTCCGACGAACACCTTCCTTCGTAAAGGATTTTTAGTTGTGATAGAATCGGAGATTGCATATTCCTTTGAAGAAACTTCGAATGAATATGAACTTTCTTAGTCAAACTTCGTCGTTCAAATAAAGGGTCCATGTTATTTAATTACAAGACTTAACTGAAAATGAAAAACTTTCCGTTTTCCGTTTATACCATCTCTTGAATCGTATAATAATTGCATTTGTTGTATTTTACATTATCTGCTTTTAGATGTAACGAATTTTCAAATTCTATAAAGTCATAATTATATTCTATACTATTTGTTGCTACTTGTTTGAATGAATCGTCTGCGTATACATAGTATGTGAGTTCGTTGTGAACTACATACCAAGCTCCTGACTCTTCAATAAAATCAATATCGTTTGTTCGTGATCGCTTCATCTGAATACCCTACTCTTTTCCTGATTTTTAAAAATCCATTTTTACTCTTTCAGCATTTTCAATAAAGATGGACGATGTTCGTCTTCTGAAAAGATAGCAAACTCTTCTGGAGTAACCCAAAAAATTCCTTCTTTCTTGTTTTTTATCGCTTCACGCACCAATAATTCCAAAAACATACATCGATTCTTTTTAGTTTTCACTTCTTCCGGAAACTTTTCACCAACTAACCATTCTGAAAACATATTTAAAGTTGTTTCAGTATACGTCGTACACGTTCGTCCACCGATATTCTTACTTCTTTCTGCTCTCTTGATTTCAGATGCATTCTGATCCAAATTGAAAATAATTGCTCGATCTTTCATCGACGCAAACAGTTCGTTGTTTCTATCCACGAATCGGTCTTTTGATTCCTTTATCCATTTATTGTATGCATCTTTATCATCTCCAGCTAATCCTGGAATTAATTGATTTGCTTGGTTGTATATTTTCTTTGAACCTAACACGTACAATTTCTCTCCGTTTTCCTTTGTGATTAAAAGCGGTTTCGCATACATAGGTGGATTTTCCCAATCAATTCCAAGTAATGCATTGATTTTTTCCTGTTCAGTGAGAACATTATCGACGTAATACCATTCTAAAATATCAGATGAAAACCTTTTTCTAATATAGTCCGGGAAATCGTACTCTGATACTTTTTCATCTAAATTGATAGATTCACGCACTACCTGTTTTTCTTCCACTTCAGGTTCAGTTTTTCGGTCCGTATCTAACTCCACCAACGTAACTTCCGACTCATACGTTGTTCTTTCAACCATCGTATCGTTCTTTCCAGTTCCAAATGCAAACACTCCATCTTTTGATTCCAAATACCCAGACCTTCCTTTCTTGTCTTTCAGTTCAAATCCAGATTCAATCGCAGTTTGTAATACGTAGTCTAGTACAGTTTCAGTGTACTGTTTCATTGACGAGTGAGTGTATAAATCCTTTTTTCTCCAAATTGGTTTTCTCACAAATAATTTTGCAACTTTATCCAGTATTTCATCTTTCACATCGAGAATCGCAGACAATGGACGTTCATGATTTGGGTCAGGTTTTTCGTTCATAACTTTACATACAACTGGATCAGATGTGTCTTCAAATGTAGGTGCAGACATATCTTTCAATGAAAGCACTATCTCTTTCTTGTCTTCCGCTCTTACTTGTGGAATCTTTAATTCCCTCGACCAATCTGCAGGTAAACTGTTAATATCATTTTGCAACGGACAGTCCATCGCTGATTCCATAACAACTCTTTTTACTTTCGCAATCCGATGTGCCTTGTCTTCCACGAATACTCGGTAAATATACTCGTCCAGCGTTTCCTGTTTCGAGTTCGGATACCGACATACGTGCAAATACACTGTACAATTCTGCTGTTCGAACGGAAGTAATGAATGTGAACACGTTCGCATTCCTCGTCCTATTACTTGCTCGATTCGGCTCATATTGAACCACGGATCAAGGATATGAATTTGTCTCACGTACCTGAAATCCACTCCTTCTGATACTTTCGGAGACGCTACAACTACTCTAATATCCGACCCATCTACGTTCTCCGGCCTTCTTAGTCGAATAAGTGCTCGGTTGATTTCAGTATCCGATATTTCCGAAGTAAAAAGAACATACCGTCCTTTTGATCCCCGTTTGATTTCTTCGGACGTTTCACTCATTAATCTGTTTCCAATCGCAGGTTCAAATCCATGTTCTTCCAAACACATTGAAAACAATTGAGCACCAGATTCTACCAAATTAGAATACACAAACACAATTCCAGATGATTTATCTAATGATTTCATAATTGAAGCAAACTTTGAACTGTATTCTCCAACTTTCGAAGGTGCAAGGAACTTTTCGGTCTTGTAACTGAACCCATCTTTTGATTTTTCAAATGTTTCACGGAACGTTTTATCTTCCGGAAACACACATATTAATCGTGGATCGGAAGTGGCTTTTACAGTTAATCCTTTAATTGCATCCTCTTGTGTTTTTGAAACTTCAGATCCAAATAACGATAAATACTTGCGCTGATCCTTTATCGCTTTTCCAAAAATATCCGTTGTTCTATCTGCAGGCGCTTCTTCTGGCGGTGGAAGACGGAACGGAAACGTGAATGGGTTTCCTCCTTTCACGTACGAAATGTAATCCTGACACCATCCTCGAAATCTAGATTCCGTATCCGCATTTTTAAAGTCTCCAGATTCCGTGAATATATCCGAAGTTTTTACTGACGATTTCAAATCAAGTCGTCTGTCGTTCCATAAAAATAGATTCATGTAATAAAGAATTTCATCGTACGTGTCGTACATCGGTGTAGCAGTTAATAAGACCAACGTAACTCCATTTGCTGTCTTGATAATTCTCTCAAATGCAATCGCTACTAATTTACTTGATTCAGTTTCAGTAGTTTCCTTCAAGTTATGTGCTTCGTCTATGATTATCAAGCGATTATCGAACGTTTCATGAATCCAGGCGTTCATTTCATTTTCCGATTTCACTTCCATCTGTTTTCTCTGAATCATGTTTGCGAATCCCGAATAACTTTGGAATTCATAGAACTCGCCAATTATACGTGAAGCCTGTTTCATAATCCGAATCTGACTTGCTCTTTCTGTATATTTCAATGGCTCAGATTGTGATCTCTGAATCATATCAAAGTATCTTCGTCCAGTACATTGTTTCGAAAGCACAACTCCGTCTGCGTCCGGACTGATTCTTGTTATATCAAAAATCTGACTCTTGAAGTTTTCCTGGATAGATGGATTGGCTAATACAAATACCCGCTTATCTTGAAACTCGGGACGAATAATGTACTCTTCTGCGATTTGAATAGCAGTGCACGTTTTACCCTGACCTGTTCCGTGAACCATAAGTAAATTACGAGTCGGTGAATCTGGACTAAGTACTCGTCTCAGGAATCGTTGATTCGGTTGAAGTTTGAAATCGTGGGATGATACAGAACACATATCTTCTCTCATCTGTTTTAAGGTTTCTAGACTAGCTGGAGGCAAAGGTTGTGCCTTTGTCTCGCTAAGTTCTGGGTGAGTAATGTTCACCATCTCTTATTCATTTACCCACATCTGTTTTATTACAATTAATCATGAACGACCATACTTTCGAAGATATTCAGTTTCTTTTAAAAAGGAATTGGTTTGTTGACGACGAGGGAATCTATGAACTCCTGTATTCTCTTACAGACCCAGAATGGATCGATATTGTTAAAAATATAAATCAATATCCTCCTAATATTCGTGAAACTATTCGAAGTATTATACCTTTGAAATCAAAGCTTGTAATAAAAGAGTATTCGGATGAAGATATGAATAGACACATGGTAGATGAAAGAGCAAGTATTAATGAAGTTTTAGATATGATGTGGGAAGAACATAAATTTAAAAACAAGATAAGTCCGCCTCAAACCTTTTTTCAAACAAGACACGATGAACTTAAAGAGAAACTAGATTTTGAGAAAAGCAAATTGAGTCTTTACAAAAATCCACCCGCATCTCTTTCTAAATCAATGGACGAACTTAGAACAGAAATGGAATCTTTATTGAACAATATTTCAGGATACAATAAAGCTTGGGAAGAATATCATAAATCATTATATATACTGAATGAAGCGATGCGACTGTTGTAAAAAGAAGTCACTTGTTGATATGAAATGTAAATGTGAAAAAACATTTTGCATCACATGTAGATTTCCAGACGTTCATAAGTGTCTATTTGACCATAAAGCAGAATCAAGAAAGTTATTAGAAAAAAACAATCCAGTCGTTGTTGGAAATAAAATTGATAAAATATAAGTTAATCGGAGAATATTTCCTTAATCCTTTGTAAATTTATTTTATATTTCTCTTCAAGCTCTTCATTTTTATGTTTAAAACAACTAAAACATAGATTTATTTGATTATCGTTATATGTAATTCTAGTATAATCAGCTCCTCTATTACAATCTCCTACACATTCTTGTGGATTATAAAAATCATATATTGGAATATTTCTTAACCAAAAAGATTTCTTAAAAAGATCTTTTAATAAATTAGTATTTTCAAGGTCTTTTTTTTCCTGTAATAGTTTTTGATTTTTGTCTTTGGAATATTCCATATAAAACTTACAAGGCTCTTCTTCTATTTCAAATTGTTCTCTAAATCCCTCCCACATATTTTTCTTAGCGCATCTGAAATACAAAAAGTTTTTATCTTCATTTTTCTTGATATCACAGGGTAATCCACAATAACATAATGGTAAATCTTTTAAACTAGGATTTGAAGGAAATGGATAATCAATAAATTTTACATATTTACCACCTCTTATTTTTTTAAAAGTTTTTGGATTATTTATCATCATACACTCTGTAATAAGATTTTCAGCAAGTAAATTATCATACTCAAACGTCTCAGCATTAAAATTTATAAGATTCCATTTGTTGTAAGAACCAAACCCATTATCTGAATCTTCTACGTTATCATTATATTCAAAAAACTTTCCAATCGTATTTACTTTGTAAATCGCAACTATTCCTTCTGGTCTATATACGGACGTATTCGTTCCTCCTCGGCCAGATTGATGTTCCCAAAATCTTCTATAAAGCCTTGTTGTTTCCCCAATATAGTAATAATCATCTGAACATTTTAATATATAAATCCATCTCATTTTTAATATAACATTCACCAATAACGGTAAACCATTTCTTAACTATAATCAAATGAATATACTCTTGAGAATACCTCTTTTCATTGTAGTTGACCTTATTTGGTTAACAACATGTTCAGCATTCGTATTCAAGATGATACGAAAAATACAGGGAAGTGATTTGCATATGCGACTCTTACCTGGATTGGTCGTGTATATTGCCCTAGCTTATTTGAGTAAATTCCCTAAGTCTTCATTAGAAGCCTTTTTAATGGGATCGTCTATTTATGCTGTGTATGATTTCACTAATTACACTACATTGACGGATTATGATATCCGCTTTGCTCTTGCAGATACAACTTGGGGCGGTATTTTGATGGCTGCTGTCTATAATTTGGCTCCTATGTTGGGGATTTAAAAGGAAACATTCATACTAACCCAAACGATATGCAACTTCATTTTGTAAGTCTCAATGAACAATGGACACAAGCCATAAAAACACTTTTT